>Ga0208436_1015_pt1 | contig 153656 bp, 117 predicted proteins | sample RumMetMCoCulture_FD_188357 | JGI IMG/M metagenome (GOLD analysis project Ga0208436, IMG submission 188357) | Rumen microbial communities from New Zealand - Rumen Methanol Enrichment MEC1 Co-Culture (SPAdes) (version 2) | ecosystem: Host-associated > Mammals > Digestive system > Stomach > Rumen...
TCCTGTTGTTATCCTATTTATTAGAAACCAATTTTGGAGTATTTCTTTGTCTTGAGTGTTCATAGGTATTTATTTGTTTATATGTATTATTAAGTGTTTTTAGGGGCACTTGTTCGTTTGGGACATATATTACGAAGTAAAACTTTAATGTTAGAAAAAAGAGGACGTTGAGCTATAGACCGTGAAAAGTACCTATCAGCCGATAACAGACCAATTTCACAAAAATTCATAAAAACCGCCAAAACCATAAAAGTAATACAAAAACTACTAATAAAATATATGTACAACAAGACTAATAACACTAATGAAAAAATAAACATAAACCAAAAATATAACATTCAAAAACACTGAAATCAACCGATACATATACATGAAACATGTGAAAAATAGTAATATAATAAGAAAATAAAAAAAAAGGTATAAAAAAATAAAAAATATGTAGTATCTATTATCATGGCCTATAATCATATTCATAACCATAGTCATTAGAATAACTCACATATTCACCAGTATGCGTATTATAATCTTCTCTTAAACCATTGTCTCTTCCTCTTACATGGTAATTACCATCAGAGTCATACCAGTCTTTAATATACCCGTCATATTGTGGAGAATAATAATACCCACTGTCACCACTGCCTTTAGAAGCTTTAGAATTACTACTACTCTTAGCACTACTACTCTTAGTACTGCTTGTATTAGTACTGTTAGATGTAGTATTATTAGTAGCATTCACGGTAGTATTATTAACAGTAGTATTAACCGTTGTATTATTAGTAGTATTATTCGCTGTTGAATTATGAGTAATAGTAACAGCAGTTATGCCAACAATCACTAATATTACAACAACAATAACACTAATCATGATTAATGAATTTCTTCTTATACCAAACACCTCCCATTTATTTATAATAATATTTTATACAAAATCAAATTTAAAAATGTGAATTTGATTATAACTAATTAATAATATGTTAATTCTTGAATAAATAGATTATATGAAAAAAAGCCATCGGCGAAAAATTCTATATTATTATTTACAATGAAAAAAAATATTGAAAATAGATTATATTATCCATATCTTTGAAAATACTCAAAAATACTGAAAATCAATTAATACATATACATGAAACATGTGTGAAATGATAAAATAATAAAAAAAGAAAAAATTGAGAAAGAACTAATTATGAACATAACCTTCTCCAGGATAATTAGTTTCATAAAAACCTGTTTTCTCATTATAATGTTCATAGAATTCCCCATTCTTAGATCTCATGTAAGAATTACCATGACCATCATCCCACTCCTTAATATATGTACCATACTCATCAGAATAATGATAACCATCATCACTACTCTTAGAAGTTTTAGACTTCTTACTACTACTACTACTTTTACTTGTAGTACTATTTGTATTATTACTTGTAGTATTATTAGTAGCATTCACAGTAGTATTGTTAGTAGTAGTATTAACCGTTGTATTATTAGTAGTATTATTCACTGTTGAATTATGAGTAATGACAGCAACAGATACACTTATTATTAATACTATTATAATCGCTGTAACACCTATTATAATCATTGACTTTCTTTCTATACTAAACACATCCCTTTAATCATTATTATACAAAAATCCTATTTAAAAATGTGAATTTAGTAATAATTAATTTATAATATGTTAATCGTTGAATAAATAGATTCTATTAAATTATAACCTATTTAATAATATTAAATATTGTATTTTAAATCTGTATTAATTATCCTTCTATTTTATCAAGTAATCCTGTGATGGAATCTTTATTGTATTGAATAGTTTTTTCTTTTATTTTTATCTTTTCTTCAATCATTTTCATTAAAAGTCCATATTCTTTCTGTGTATTGTAATCAGGAATATTTAACTTGAGATTACTTAAATCTTTTCTTGTTACTCTAGGTAACATGGATGAGCTTTCACTTAACCTAGAAATTTGATTTTTTGTTTTTTTGTAATTTAATAGGAATGCTAGGAATGTAGGATCATATTTAGTTATATCCATTATTCTGATGATTAAAAAGTTAAGTGGTACTAATATTCCTGTGTCCTCTTCTCGGATAATTTTTGCTTCTCCTTCTTTTATTATATTGAAAACAATGTCGTCTTTTTTAGTAAAGAATTCTTTGTTTATTGATTCTGGTTCAAAAATATCTTTAGTTGTTACTTCACATATGACACTATCATTTTGAGTTGGGGCTAGTATTTTTGTCTTTACAGCTTTGTTGTCTATACCTTCCAATTGTCTATTTTTTCTGTCTATATGAAATCCACTTTTTATCTGGGCTATATCGCCTAATTTAACTTTTTTATTCAAATTTATTCACCTTTATTACAATAGCTTTTTTCTTCTATTACATATTATTATTTTCATCCAATATAAATGTATGTATTTTATAATACAATATTTACATATAAAATTTTATAAATAAATTATATTTTTTTTAATGTATGTTACCTAATTTACATATACTGATTAATTTATTTAATCATGTATGTTATTTAATTTACAGGACTAATGGATAGTAATAAATTTTATTTTATTTGTTTTAAGTTTTTAAATGTTGAAATAACATCTTTAATCAATTTATTTTAAATTACATGAGTAAAATTAGTTAAGTATGTAATTTTACATACAAAACCTTTATATACTACTAAATATAAATTATTTAATATGAAATTAAATGTATGTAGTTAAACATACAAAACCTTTATATACTACTAAGTATAAATTATAGTGTAGAAAAGAAACGTATGTATTACAACATACAGGAGTTGAAAAATATGAAATATATATCAAATGCATTCAGTCCAAAAATGCTAAAATCAAATACAAAACAAAGAATAAAAATAGAACCATCATCCTACAGAGAAATACAAGAAGAAAAATTAGAATTAGTATCTGCTATAGGTCATCAACAAATAGCAAATATATTAGGAATAGAAAAAAACAGAATAAATATACAACTAGAAAAAAATGACATATTATACGTAGTACAGGGTTACGGTAACTCCATAAATCAATACGAATATCAAAGAATAATAATAAACTAAGGTCGTGAATCAGATGATATATATTACAGATAATTTTTCACTAAATATGTTAACAAATACAGAACATGAACTAGAAACAGAAGAAATAAAAGAAAAAGACTTCTTTAAAATAATATTAGAAGAAGATAAAACATATTCCATAAAATCAAAATACATATCCGAACACCTCAGTATATTTAGTCAAACCCAAGAAATAACATTAGAAAAAGGAGACGAAATATATGCAATAACATCAGAATTTGGTAGAAGCCACACATCATATCATAAAGAAAACACTCTCAGATATGAAAGAATAAAAATAATATACTAAAAAAAATGGTGAAAAGATGGTAAATAAAGAATATATAAAACAAAAAGAAACAATAGATAGATTAATTAGATATTCTCGCCCCTATGATATAAAAAATTATGTATTATGTTTAATAGTTTATAAATATCTATCAAAAAAAGAAGAAAAATTTCTAAGAGAAAAATTTAACAATGAACCCATAAATCTCAAAAAAGCATACAATGAATCTGAAGATTATCAGGACATCAAAATTGAATCAGAACATGTGAACGGATATTTCATTAATCCCGATTATTTATTTAACGAATTAGTTAACAAAGCAAAAAAAGATGAGCTAACAATAGAGACTTTAGAACTCACAATATTTAATTTAAAAAATTCATTAAATAAAAACAACCAAAATAAATCAATAACCAATATTCTGGAAGATTTAAACTTTAACTCTTCAAGATTAGGAAAAACATTAGAAGAAAAAAATAAAACTATTTCAGAAATAATCCTAAGAATGTCTACTATTCAATTAACATCAAATAATGCTGGTGACATCTTCGAATACATTATTAGCAAATATTCACAAATAGCAGGCAAAAAAGCAGGTGAATTCTACACACCACATTCAGTGTCAGAAATACTTGCAAAAATAGTAACACATACTGAAACAGAAATCAGTACAGTATATGACCCAACATGTGGATCTGGTTCATCATTGTTAGAATTAAATAAATATACTGATGAGTTAAAATTCTATGGAGAAGAATTAAACAGCACAACATATAACATGTCACTAATGAATATGATTATGCACAATATAAAATCTGAAGATTTTGACATTAAACTGGGAGACAGTCTAGAAGACAAAGCATTCAAAAACCAACAATTCAATGCAATAGTAGCAAATCCTCCATTCAGTGCAAAATGGAGTAGCTCCAAGAAATTTCAGGAAGATCCTCGATTTGCAGAATATGGAAAACTACCTCCAAAAAGCAAAGCAGACTACGCATTTGTACTACACATGATATACCACCTAAAAGATAATGGAACAATGGCGGTAGTACTACCACACGGAGTACTCTTCAGAGGAGCAGCAGAAGAAAAAATAAGAAAACACTTAATAGAAGAGAAAAACTACATAGACGCAATAATAGGACTACCCTCCAACCTATTCTATGGAACTGGAATACCAACAATAATCATGGTATTAAAAAAAGATAGAAAAGAAGATGACAGCATATTATTCATAGACGCATCACAGGAATACATGAAAGTCAGAAGACAAAACAAACTAAGAGAACAAGACATAGATAAAATAGTAAACACATACCAAAATAGAAAAGAAATCGATAAATACTCACACAAAGCAACACAAGAAGAAATAAAAGAAAATGACTACAACCTAAACATACCACGATACGTAGATACCTTCGAAGAAGGAGATTTAATAGATCTTAAAGAAATATCTGAAAAACTAATCGAAGCTAATAAAAAATTAGATGAATTAGATGAAAAAATAGAAAAACAGAGTAAAAAACTTAAAATAGAAGGATTATTACATTAAAATAAGAAATATAACAAAAAATAACAAAAGAGAATAAGTAATATAATAATAGGTGCAACTTATGGTAAAAAAAGATAATAATAGCGAGATAGGTTTCGAACAAGAAATATGGCAAGCTGCAGAAGAATTAAGAGGTAGTATGGATGCTTCAGAATATAAACATGTAGTATTAGGATTAATTTTCCTAAAATACATATCAGATAAATTTGAAGAAAGACATCAGGAATTAATAGATGAAGGAGAAGGCTTTGAAGAAGATAAAGACTTTTATGAAGAAAAAAATATATTCTACGTACCTCCAGAAGCAAGATGGAATGTTATATCAGAACATGCACATAAAGAAGATAATGGAATAACGATAGATAATGCAATGAGATCAATAGAAAAAGAAAACAGTACACTAAAGGACGTACTACCAAAAACATTTTCATCAAATGATTTAGATAAACAAAAACTAGGAGCAGTAATAGATATTTTCACTAATATTAAAATGGCTGAGAAAGGAGATAAAAAAGATATTCTTGGAAGAACCTATGAATACTGTCTTGGAAAATTTGCAGAAAGTGAAGGTAAAAAGGCAGGAGAATTTTACACACCCTCCTGTATAGTAAAAACAATAGTTGAAATACTAGAACCATACAAAGGCAGAATCTACGATCCATGCTGTGGAAGTGGTGGAATGTTTGTTCAATCACAAAAATTCATTGAAAACCATAGTGGAAATATAGATAACATATCAGTATATGGACAAGAATCAAATCCAACAACATGGAAAATGGCTAAAATGAATTTAGCAATAAGAACAATAGAAGCAGATCTAGGAAAACACAATGCAGATACATTCCTAAATGATTTACATCCAACACTAAAAGCAGATTATATAATGGCAAATCCACCATTTAACCTCAAAAAATGGGGACAAGAACAATTAAAAGAAGATCAACGATGGAAATATGGAATACCTCCAAAGGGAAACGCAAACTTCGCATGGATACAACACATGATATACCATTTAGCACCAACAGGAAAATTAGGTCTAGTACTAGCAAATGGAGCACTATCATCAACAACAAGTGGAGAAGGAAAAATCAGACAAGCAATAATTGAAGATGATTTAGTAGACTGTATCATAGCACTACCCGGACAATTATTCTACACAACAGGAATACCAGTAAGTCTATGGTTTATAGATAGAAACAAAAAACAAAAAGGAAAAACACTATTCATTGATGCAAGAGAACTAGGAACAATGGTCTCACGAAAACTCAGAGAACTAACACAAGAAGACATACAACAACTAGCACAAACATACCACCAATATCAAGAAGGAACACTAGAAGAAGAAAAAGGATACAGTAAAATAGCAACACTCGATGATATCAAAGAACAAGATTACATTCTAACACCTGGCAGATACGTGGGATTCAAACCAGAAGAAGACGATGGAATACCATTCGAAGTAAAAATGAAAACATTAACAACAGAACTAGGAGAACTATTTGAAGAATCACATAAACTAGAAAAAGAAATCAAAAAATCACTGAAGGAGATAGGATATGAATTCTGAATGGAAATGGGTTAGATGTGATGAATTCATTGATTTTAATCCTAAAGAAACATTAAAAAAAGGTACTATTTCAAAAAAAGTAGCGATGGAAAATGTCCTACCTCATCAAAAATATGTTAATTCTTACACGATAGATAAATATAATGGCGGAAGTAAATTTAGAAATAATGATGTTCTTTTTGCAAGAATAACACCTTGTTTAGAGAATGGTAAGACATCACAAATAAATTTTTTAGAAGAAAATGAAATTGGTTTTGGATCAACTGAATTTATTATTCTTCGAAATAAAGACAATATTAGTGACATTTCTTATATCTATTATTTAGCAATAAGTAATATTTTTAGAAATCAAGCTATAAAATCTATGACTGGAACGTCAGGTAGACAAAGAGTTCAAATTGATTCTTTAAAATCATTAGAAATAAAAATACCTCCTTTAACAATACAAAAAAAAATAAGTGCAATCTTTTCAAATATAGATAATAAAATTGAAGTTAACAAAAAAATAAATAAAAATTTTATATATCAACTCCTGAAACATCTAATTCTCCAGACATTAATTTTGGTAATAATGTATCTCGTAATTTAGTTAATTTTTCAATTTCTTTTATATTATGTGATATTTCTAAGTAATATCTTTTGAATTCTTCACCATATTCTAGTAAAATGTTAAAATCAGTAGGTAAAGCTATTTTAAATTTAGATATTGCTTTTTTATCTAAATGTAGTACTGTAGTTCCATTAATATATCCTAAAGCATGATGTTTAAATCGTTTACTTTTTAAAATAGTTCCTAATAAAAATGAATTAATTTCAGGAATTGTTGATTTAACTTTAACAAGGTCCATAGACATGATAATATTATCATAATCCAAATTATCTAATAAAAGTATAGAATTTCCAATGATACGAGCGTCTTGAGTCATATCTGTACAAGCAACTAACACTTCAAAATTTTTAACATAATGTTGAGGTTTTAATTTTTCTGATAATTGAATTTCCTTAAACCCATCAATTTTAAAATTACCATCAATATCAAAATTTTTAATAGTTATCATAGCATTATCAGACTCTTTTAACTCCTCACTTTTATAAGAATAACCATTGAATACTTTAACATAATCTCCTAATGTGTAAACATTCCAATCTTGGGGAATTTTACCTAATTCGGATTCTTTGAAATTATCAGAACTACATTGATTAAAAAATTCAAACAATTCAATATATCTTTCATCAATTAATTTTCCCAAATTTTTATTTATTTTTTTATTAATTTCTATTTTTTTATCTAGATTATTCAATATTTTCAAAATCTTTTTTTGAATATTAACTGTAGGAATATCTATTTCAAGTTTATATAATGTTTTGGTTGTTAGACTGGGAATAGATGTTCCTTCATTATATAACGTTAAATCAACTAATAAAAGACGATAATACAAAAATTTAGGAATTATAAGTTTTTCATTGATAATTGTGTAAAATAAAGTATCTATCGTCCAAAATGGTTGTTCTATATATTGTATTTTATCGATAGTTCCTTTACGTCCTATTAATACTGATGGTTTATCATATAAAAATTGATTTGTATGGCCTATAACACCTCCAGTACCTAAAATAGGATATTTACCGCACGGTTCTTCAATATTTTTTTGACTTTTACCATATTTAATTTCTAATAAATTCTTTAAATTATAGAATCTCGTTTCCATAATTATTTTTTTTAAGATAATAGGATATAATTTTTATTATTTATTAAATTGCTATTAACATTGTTATATAAGACTATGTATAATATGAATATTATTAATAAATTAATTTAAGCTATGTATCGTTTATGTGCGTTTTTCACATTTATCTGATTGACCATTGCGTATTGCATTGTTGTGTCTATTTGTATGTGTCCTAATAATTTTTGTACATGTTCTATGGGCATTCCCTTATCTATTGCTCTTGTTGCTAGTGTTCTTCTGAATTTATGTGGATGTACTTTTCGTATTCCTGCTTTGTCTCCTAATTTTTTAATTCGTGTTTCTACTCCTGTGATTCCTAACCTTTCATATGGTTTTTTTAGTGTTACAAATAGTGCAGGGTTATTATCTGTTCTTTCTGTTAGGTATTGTTTTAAGTGTATTTTTGTTCTTGCATCAAAATATACTATTCTTTCACTTTCTCCTTTACCAAATACTTTACATTCTCTTTCATAGAAATTAACATCTTTTTTATTTAAGTTTACTAGTTCACCTACTCTTATTCCTGTCGATATTAATAATTCTAGCATTGAAAGATCTCTTTTAGTATTACATGAATCTCTTAACATTTCTAGTTCTTCGTCAGTGAATGTTTCCTTTACAACTCGTCCTCTCTTTACTTTATGTATTCTTCTTACCGGATTTTTAATAATATAATCCTCTTCTTCTAGCCATGAAAAGAAACTAGAAAAGATTCTTCTAAGATTATCTATAGTAGTCTTTGATATTTTTTGTTCAAGTTTATATTTAAATAAATATTCACGTATATCATCTGTTGTTATGTCTATCACATTTTTTCTTATATTAACTAATAATCTTTCTATAGTATTTTTATAGTAATTTATTGTTTTAGGTGAACATCCTTCAACTTCTTTAGATGATAAAAATAATTTAAGAAAATGTACATTATCTTCTTTAACATTACAAGTATCAATTTTAGGATATTCTATAATATTATAACCAGCTAAACACGTTTTCAAAGTCTTCAACAATATTCTTTCTTGTTGATTATTCAGATGATGTTTCATCTGTTTATATACCTGTGAAATAATTTTAGATTTCATAAAAAAGAATATATAATAAAAAATTAATAATCATATCCCTATACTGTGAAATTAAATAAAAATTTAGAACAACTTGCAAAACTTATATATAATTATCTATATATAGATTTTAAACTTTTAAACAATGTGAAATTTATAGATTCAAAAATAGGAAAAATTCCAGAAAATTGGAAAATAATGACTATCAATGAATTTGTAAAATCTATTATGAATGGTGGAACACCTAAAAGAAAAGAATCTAGATATTGGAATAATGGAAAAATTCCTTGGTTAAAGACTGGTGAAATTAATAATAATTTGATTTTAGATAGTGAAGAATTCATTACAGAAGAAGGTTTAATAAATAGTTCAGCCAAACTGTTACCTATAAATACAGTAATTATAGCATTATATGGTAAAGGCACTGCAGCAAGAGTAGGATTATTGAAAACTGAGGCTACTACTAATCAAGCATGTTGTGCAATGATATGTGAGTCCTATATCAAATCAGTATATCTTTATTTATTTTTATTAAATAAACAAAAACAAATAGAACAAATAGCTAATGGTTCAGTACAACAAAATTTAAACAAGAAAATTATTGGAAATCTCCCTATAATTGTACCACCAGATAACTTATTAAATTATCCTATTTTCACAAAAATATATGATGTTATATATAATAATCTTAAAGAAATAAAGTCCTTAGAAAAATTACGAGATACTTTATTACCAAAATTAATGTCAGGAGAAATAGATATATCACAAGTAGAACTATAAAATTTTTATTTATTCTTTATTAATGTTCATATTTTATTCAGTTTATTATATATTGTTCTATTTTTATGAGTATTTTTTAATTCTTTTTCTATTATTGTTATATTATTGTTTTATTTTTATTATTGTTTGTTGTTGTTTTTTATATTTGTTTTATTCGTTTGTTTAATAAAGTTTATCAGTTATTACTTATAGATAGTTAATTAATTATATTTTTACGAGGCTATGTGTTATGAATTCTGACTTTAGTGAAGAGAAGTATGAAAAGGCTATTTTGGAATTATTTCAAGATGTGTTAGGTTATCATGTTGAGTGTGGATATGATATTGATAGGGATTATGAGAATCCTTTGTATATTCCTGTTTTAGAGGATTGTTTGAGAAGTATTAATAGGGATGTTCCTAGTGAAGCTATTGATGAAGCTATTCGTCGGTTGCAGGATTTTGGTTTAGGTAATCTTGAGTTTAAAAATAATTTGTTTACTTCTTATCTTCAGAATGGTATTAATGTTTCATATGTTAGTGATGGTGAGGAGCGTCATGTTATTGTTAAGTTGATTGATTTTGATGATGTTGACCGTAATGATTTTAGGGTTGTTAATCAGTGGACTGTTACTAATGTTTCTGAGGATGAGAATAGGCGTCCTGATATTGTTGTGTTTGTTAATGGTTTACCTCTTGTTGTTATGGAGCTTAAATCTCCTTCTAGGGAAGAAGTTGATGTTAGTGATGCTTATACTCAACTTAAAAATCAGATGAATAAGATTCCTCGTTTATTTTATTATAATGCTTTTTGTGTTATGAGTAACATGGAAATTAATAAGGCTGGTACTTTAACTTCTAGCGAGGATAGATTTATGGAGTGGAAGAGTACTGATGGAAGTTATGAGTCTACAGAGTTTGCTGATTATAATACATTTTTTGAAGGTATCTTTGAAAAGAATAGGTTTATTGATATTTTAAGAAATTTTTTATTGTTTTCTAAGGATGGTCAGTCTTATAGTAAGATTTTAGGGGCTTATCATCAGTATTTTGCTGTTCGTAAAGCTGTTATGAGTACTCTTGAAGCTATTGAGAGTAATCATAAGGCGGGTGTTTTCTGGCATACACAGGGTAGTGGTAAGTCTTTATCCATGGTTTTTTATGTTCACTTGTTAGAACAGTTGATGAGTAATCCTACTTTTGTTATTGTTACAGATCGTAATGATTTAGATAACCAGTTATTTGCACAGTTTTCTCATTGTTCTGAGTTTTTAAGACAAAAGCCTGTGCAGGCTGAGAGTAAGGATGACTTGAAGGAATTGTTAAATAATAGACAAGCTAATGGTATTTTCTTTACTACTATTCAGAAGTTTGATGATTCTGAGGAGTCCTTAACTGACAGAGATGATGTTATTGTTATAACTGATGAGGCTCACCGTAGTCAGTATAGCCTTGAAACAAAAGTTGATACACGTACTGGTAAGATTATTGTAGGTGATGCAAGACGTCTGCGTGATGCTTTACCTAATGCTACTTATATTGGCTTTACTGGTACTCCTATTTCTAGTAAAGACAAAAGTACTCGTGAAATTTTTGGAAATTACATTGATATCTATGATATGACTCAGTCTGTTGAAGATAAGGCAACCGTACCTATATACTATGAGGATAGAGTTGTAAATCTTAAATTAGATAAGAATGTTCTACATGAAATTGATGATAAGTATGATGAACTGGCTATGAATGCTCAGAATTCAAATATCGAGAAAAGCAAAAAAGAATTAAGTAGAATGGAAGTAATTCTGGGCTCAAAAGAAACAATTAACACACTTGTTGATGATATCCTGAAACATTATGAGGAAAACCGTGAATATCTATTAACAGGTAAGGCAATGATAGTAGCATACTCACGAGACATAGCAATTAAAATATACCGAAGAATACTAGAAATACGACCCAATTGGCAGAAAAAAGTAAATGTAATAATGACTTCATCTAACAAGGACCCAGAAGAATGGCATGAAATCATTGGAACAAAGAAACATAAAACAGAATTAGCAAGAAAATTCAAAGATGACAATGATCCATTTAAAATAGCAATAGTAGTGGATATGTGGCTAACTGGATTTGACGTACCTTCCCTCGCAACAATGTATGTATATAAGCCAATGAAAGGACATACACTAATGCAGGCAATAGCAAGAGTAAACAGAGTATACAAAGACAAAGAAGGAGGATTAATAGTAGATTACATAGGATTATCCAATGCACTGAAAGAAGCAATGAGAGACTACACAGCAAATGATAAGAAAAACTATGGTGATACAAGCATAGAAAACACGGCATACCCTGAATTCCAGAAACAATTAGAAATATGTGAAGACCTATTTTATGGCTATAATTTCTCAGATTTTTATGGAGAAAGTAACCTAAAAAGAGCAGATGCAATAAAAGGAGGAGTGAATTTCATAGAATCCAAAAATTCAGAAGATGCAGAAGACATATACCTCAAAGAATCATTAAAACTAAAACAAGCACTAAGCCTATGCAGAAGTAAAGCAACAGAAGATGAAAGAATGGATGCTGCTTACTTTGTAGCAGTACGAAGCCTACTATCACAAATAACAAAAAAAGGACAAATATCACTAAAAGAAATAAACAACCAAATAAACCAATTACTAAAACACTCCGTTAAAAGTAATGGAATAATAAACCTCTTCGAAGGGGGCCAAGAAGAAATATCACTATTCGACCCAAAATACTTAGAAAAAATAGCAGCAATGCCCGAAGTAAACCTGGCAAGAAAAATGCTGGAAAAAATACTGAACGATCAAATAAGAATATACAGAAAAACAAACGTGGTAAAATCAGAACAGTTCTCACAACTACTCAACGACACCATAAACAACTACATCAACGGTCACATAACAAATGAAGACGTGATAAATGAACTAATAAAAATGGGTAAAGACATAAAACAAGCACAAAACGAGGGAGAAAAACTAGGGCTAACAACAGAAGAACAAGCATTCTACGATGCAATAACAAAACCCGAAGGAATAAAAGACTTCTACAACAACGAAGAACTAATAAAAATGACACACGAACTAACACGAAAACTAAACGAAACAAAAACAATAGACTGGAGAAAAAAGAAAAGTGCAAGAGCAAAAATGAAAGTACAAGTAAAAAGACTACTTAAACAATATGACTACCCACCAAAAGGATTAGACGAAGCAATGAAAACAGTAATACAACAATGCGAACTAATGGCAGATAACTTGTAAAACACTCCTCTTTACTTTTTTTAACTTTGTAGAAAACCAAAAAAAATTATTTTATATAATAAATAGGCTTAAATGCAAATTATATAAAGATATATTAAAAGATTAAACTTTAAATAAAATAACGTATAATCCCTATAGTAATTAAAATATAATTGTCACAATATAAATATTTTTATTCATAAAAAAAAAGTAAGTGAGGGTTTATTATCAATTAAATTAATTCTAAAAAAAAACTAATTAATAAACTGAAAATACATATAAAGGAGGAACTATTATCTGTGATGAAAATGAATTAGAACGTGACAAAATTTTATTAAAATTATCATTAGAAAGATATCTTGAAGAAGAACGAAGAAATGAATTAATAGATAATAAAAATAAAACTTTTGTAGCATTCTTAGGTAATGATTTCCATACAAGGTACACTCCTTCCGAATTTAATTAATCTTAATAACTCCCTGAGTCAATTATCAATTCAAATTATTATATTATTGTATTTACTTTCATTATTATTTTATTTTATAGCGATTATATTATTCTTAAAATCTTTAAGTTATAACAAATTTTCATCATATCCTGATTTAAAAGGACTATGTAAAGTAATAGATAATGATGAAATAATAGATAATGTTATTATAACAATTATTAAAAACTATGATGAAGTAATAAATGAAAATAAAACAATTATGGATCAGAAAATAGACTATTCAAGAAAAGGTATGAAAATATTACTTATAGGTATCCTATTCTTAATATTATTTATCATATTTATTATAAGAGGTTATTTATATGTCTTATGAAAAGTCAAAGTCAAATAAAAAAAGTAATAAAGAAAACAATTGTAACAAAAATTCAAATAAAAGTAAAAAAATTATTTCTTATTTAGAAGAAAGATTTGTTGCTATAAAATCTGATAATCGAAAAAATAAATAGGATATATCCTAATAATACAGAATAGAGATAATATTTATTATTCTTATTTATTTTTTAACTTATTATATTCTTGATTATATAAGTTAAATAGATAAATTTAATGTTAATTTTTAATTAAATTTTTTCTAAATAAATTACCTTCACTAATTATTGATAGGATAAAAAATAATGTTAAAACATGAATTGATTATAATTAATTTATAATATGTTAATCCTTGAATAAATAGATTATATTAATTATATACTATATATACTTTTAAAAAAGGAAATGTATTAAAATAATTTATCTGCATAAAAATATGAAATCATTTTATTTTTGTAATCTTTTAATTATTTTATCCAATATAATTTTTGAAGTAGTTCTAAATATATTGTTTCCAAAGTGTTTTACTAAAAAGGGACTTATTTTATAATAAAAATCTACAAATATTTTACCTAAGGTGTTATGTAATAATACGTTATCTCTGTAATCTCTTAGAAATAAAACTTGTTTTGCATTATAATCCCCATAAACAAACGTTGCAATATAACAACCACTTGGTGCTTTTGTAAGTTCTGTAATAACTACAGAGGTTTGTCCTGATAAAATTGCATTTGCAACGTTCTCTGCATCTTTAGGTGTTCTTCCAGGAAAAGCAAATCTCATACTTTTTTGACGATTACTTACACTAATTTCTATTACTGAATTATTAGGATCTGTGAGTATCTGATTTATTTTATTAATCTGTATTGTTCTTGATTGTCCCCCACCTACAAAAAATACTTTATTTCCTGATAAAGTTAAAGTACCTCGTCCTAAATTAGTCCATTCCTGAGTGGAGTTACTTCTTCCCCCATAAACTCTTGCACCTTTTTTACCATAACTCACCCCAGTACCATGTCTTACTGCTCTTGTTTCATATAAATCAACATAGTTAATTTCAGTATATGAAACCAACCGTTTTTCCTCATCTGCCATAATGCATACTCCTTAAAATTTTTTAATTAATCTAATTAAATATTTATATTTTTTAATTAATATAACATTCATTCGTTCTTGATTTCTTGTATGTATTGTATATCGATTTCTTTTTCTGGGACGGATATCCTGTGGGTTTATAATTACTTTTAATATCTTTATTAATTTGTGAAGAGGATTTTCTTTTTCTTAATGATTTTCTATTTTTAATCATTTATTTTTTAATGTGCTGATAAAGAAATTATGTTAATGTTATCTTTCTTGTTTTTTGTTTGAGAATTTGAATTTTAGCTAGTATATAATTATAAATCAGATATTAACAGGTTTATGGTAATGTTTATATCTTGTGTGTAATAAAAATAAAAATAGAAGCTACAAATGTATGATTTTTAGTAAAACGTTTTTGATTCTAAAAGAATTAAATTAAAATCATTATTTTAATCATAACAGTAGTAATTATATAAGTTTATGTTAAAGAGATGATAAAAATGCTAGTACGTAATTTGGATTATTTATCAATCCCAAAAGAATTTAGTAAAGTAGAACTTGATATATATGATAATAAATCTATTGCTCTAGTTTATATTCAACAAAAGGGATACTCATTAGTTTTAAAAAATAATGAAGAAGTTGATTCTGTATTTTTACTTAAAACAGATATTCTTCCAAATAATGTTAATGACCACTCTGATAAACAGGATTTTATTAATGTTATAAAGATGTTATTAGACAAGATCTATAGTGGTGCAGATATAAAGGAGTATGAGAAACAACATCAGGAGCATGTATTTTTAAGATTAATGGACATGCTTAATGAGCAGTCAGATGTTGAAATGATTAATGAGTATAATTCTCAAATATATAAGGACATTGAAAAAGGATTCATGAAATTAGAATTAGATATTATGGATAATAAGATTAATGCATTGAATAGTTCTATTTCTAATGTTTCAAGTAACCTGGATTCTACTGTTAAAGATATGGAAGAAAAATCCTGGGAAAACAGAATTAAAAAGACATTGAAAGATTTTGAAGGTAACTAGTGATTCACTATGGTAAAGTGTCCTAACTGTGGAGCAGAAGTCGTTGGGTCAGATTTCTGTTTCAATTGTGGAGAAAAAGTAGATAAAACGGAGACCCCATCGGATATTTGTCCAAAATGTGGGGCAAAAAATGATAAAAACACAAACTTCTGTCGTGAATGTGGCTATAAACTGGAAAATGGTGCATCCATTTCTGCTAAACAAAGAGAATGGAATGCTAAACGTAATGAAGTTCTTGCACGTTATGATAAACTTGCAGAGGACTTTGGAATCAAAGATGAAGACTACTTCCTTACCAGTATGAAACGTTTCAATGCATTAGAAGATATACGTGCTAAACATAAGACATTTAATATATATCTTAGACCTGATTATACTAACCGATATGATGGTTTCTTCCTAATTAAGGATAATAAATTTGTTTTCATGGAAATAGACAACCGTGACTGGGAAAAAGTAAATGCTGGTATTAATAACTTCTACTTTGACAAGATAGTATCAATGAGGGTAACTAAAAGACTCGGTGATGAAAGTAGATATGAAGATATCACTAAAAGAATGTTCACATCCCCTCATGATATTAAGAGAAACATTCAAAATAAAATCCAATCACTTAAAGCAACAAGATTCAAGGATATGATAGCAAACAATGATAGTGCAGATATGTTTGACAGATTAATGATCAAACTAGTAGATAACACATCATATGAAATCAGACTTCCAAGCTATGAATTCGGTCAAGACCTGGTGGCATTATATGAATCATTAAGAGACAGGCCACAGCAAGTCATTGTCCAGAACCAGAACACAGAACCTAGTAAAGCACAGCAAATAAAGGAATACCAGGAATTACTAGAAATGGGTTCTATTACTCAAGAAGAATTTGATAAAATAAAAGAAAAAATACTATTCGAATAGAGGGGTGAAACGTTATGGTTAAATGTGATAATTGCGGAATAATTATTCCAGAGGATATGGAAAGTTGTCCAAATTGTGGAAAACCCTCCCCTATCAAAGCAGATGAAGATCAAGAAGTCAAATCTGATGAAAGTCAAGATTTTAAAACTGAGGAAAATCAGGAATTAAAATCTGAAGAAGAACAGAATTCATCAGAACAAACCCTTACCCGGACCTGTAAAAACTGTGGTGCCAGAATATATTCCGACAATATAATTTGTCCATTATGTGGCAATAGACTCGACGAAGAATATGAAGAGGAAGAAGAACTAAAATGTGAAAAATGTGGAACACCAATCCCAGAAAACACACTCTTTTGTCCAACATGTGGAACAAAAGTAAATAATCAAAAGGATACAGGATATTCTCGAGAATACTCAACCAATATAAACGATAATATAAAAACTAGAGAAGAATCAAATCCAAGTATTGGAAAAAAAATTAATTTAGTAAGCATAATAATACCCGCTGTTATAGCTTTAATAATCTCAATAGTATTATCTATAATAGGAGTATGGCTGGAACTATCATGGTATGCATATATAATAGCTATTATAATATCTGTAGGATTCTGTGCAGCACCTATTGATAATGAAATTAATGCAACAATATCAGGATTCATTGTCGGATTATTCTTAGGTATTCTAGAAACTCCACTCTTTGGATTTGTATATGGTTCATTTGCTGCAGAGTTATATGAATACTACGTTGGAACCCATCTGATTACTCTGATAATCTTAGGTGTAGTTGTAGCATTTTTATCAAACATGTTTCTAAAAAAACCTGTCACAAATATTGTCACCAAAATCAAAAAAATGATGTAATCAATAGTATTCCATTACCCTTCTCTTTTTTTTAAAAAATTATATAATATTTTAAAATCCTAATTTTCAGAGCATACTTTCTTAAGAAATATATTTTTTATTAAATCATAGTAAAATATATTAAACATTATCATTTCATGTTTTATCAGTGTTTATAAAAAATAGAATTAATCAGATTTTTATTGTAAAAAATATTTTTTTATATTTAAACTGTCCTATTTTTGTATAATTCATTCGTATGTTATAATTAATATTATGAGCTAACATAAGTACTTATTAATAACCATGACAATTAATAATTGGTTGAATTAAATATCTAATTATTAGAACAGTTAAATGGAGGTGAAATATATGAGAAAATCATTCCAAATTATGATAACAACAGGGATTCTAATCATAATAATATTAGCTGTTGCTATAGCTATGATTAGTTCTAATAATGTTAATAGTAGCGATGTAATAGGTGTTAAAATTGATGCTGTAGGAAATAAATGTACAGTTACTACAGTATATAATTTATCTGAAGATATGCCTAATTCTACAGTAACTATGTATGCTTATGATGCTAATGGTAATACTATCGGTGAATGGAGTGGTGGTATTACAGAAAATTCTTATGATTCAAATACAACATATAAGAGGACCAGTGTTTTTTTAATAGAAACTGATGAAACAACACATCAACCAAAACATATATCATCGTTATCATATAAATTTACTAATGATGATAAAACATATACAACAAAACATAATGTAAATGAACAACATGATATTGTTAGTTATGATATTAACTCAACAGAAATTATGGAACCAATTGCAAATGCTTACGGATATACACCTAATGTTCAAACTATGATCTCCCGTCGTGACCCTCAATCATCTATGGCATTTAATCATACTTCATTCAATATTGAACCAGACAGTCCATATGAAGCAAATATTGAATTAGGTGTTAATCATGCTGGTGAAACCGTGAATGTTAGTACATTATATTCTAAGGATAGTATTAACCTAAATGATGAAAATGATACCACACAAGTTGTGGATTCAAATGGATATGTGAAAGTAGTAACCCCACAACCCGATTATATAATCCCTGATTTATGTATAATTACAGTTTCAGAGGGTCCTGACAGTTATACTGGAATCTGTTACCTCAATAAGACAGGAAATCAATCGTGTGAAGTACAATAATACTTTACATTTTTCCATTTATTTCCTTTTTTAAAAAAAAAGAAAAACTAATTTGTGATTATTAAATATAACAATTATAAGTATTCATCTTAAAATTCTTTTATCATAGAAGCAAATACCTTGTTAAATTTCTCTGTCATGTCCATATGCCATTTGATACATTCATCCCAGTTATCTTTATTTGTTGAATCTATATTGCGTATAATACCAATGGTTGATGATTTATTGTTTTCTTTATTTCTCCAAAATAATTCAATGCCTAACTCTTCTTCTATAAGTTCTTTATGGTTAAATAAGTATTCGAATAATTCATTATTATCTTCAATCCATATTTGAGTTAGAATGTGTCTTCTGGGTGTTGACTGTTAAGCTAAGATGGGCTAGTGATGATTTCACATCAGTTAATTTCATATCATAGTAGTTGTATTTTGTTGGCTTTCTTTCTTTTAAATGTAATTCAGGATGTTGTTTAATATAATCTGTTAGTTTTGTCCAGTACTCTAATTTTAGTAAATCTGTTTCTGAATCTATGTTATCATTAACCTTTTTAACTGCTTTTGACCAGTTGTTTGGTTCACATATTACTTGAAATTTTGGTGCTGCTGGTGAGTTGTTTATTCTGAATAGTCTTAGTTTACATAGAAATATGTTTATTGTATCGTCTAGGTGTTCGTTTAACCAGTTTACTGCTTGTCTGTGTTCTTCTTCTACATCTTCAACTATCCATATTATTGTTGTTGCATCTAGTCCTGACGCATAAGTTATTATTTTTCCCAGATGATCATGATTAGTGTGCTCTAACTGATTTTCTATGACTATTGTTTCATCATCACTGCTTCTTGCAAGGATGTCTAGCCTGTATTTACCTGCTGGAACTTCTGTATCTACCACTTCTATACCTATATTTAATTCCTTGCTTAATAATTCAATGTTTTCTTCCTGTGCTAGCCAGTTTGTAAAGTTTAATGCTTCATGCGGCCATATATCTCTTAATGGTACTTCTTCAAGTCTTCCTAGTTCTTCTGTGGTGTACATATGTATCATTCCTTATTATTTTATTTGTTAGTTGAGGATAATGTAATTTATTTATGATATAATTGATTTAATCATGACTTAGCGTTATGTAGATGTCAACTTAAGAATCCAAGTCGACATCACCACCATGTTTATATCAGGTTATGTGAACTATTTTCTTCAGTTTATTTATGGATTTAAAGGAAACATATAATTTTTTAATTATAATTCTCATGAAACATTTTAAACTTTTTAAAATTAAATGATATTAAAAAAAAAATATTACAATAATAGTTCTACAAAACATGATATTAAAAAAAACAATTTAATTCAAAATAATTCAATAATCAGACATGTATTATGATTATATGAATAATGAGTATAAAATTCACTTCTATAAATTTAAAAAAGAATTTTTTTTTAATAGAATTTAATTCTAAATAATTATATATACTTTTTGGTATATAATTATGAATATCTTTAAACACTTCGAATATTTATTAATATTATTTATAGTATTTTATTAAATAAAGTAAATTTCTGTCATTCACGTTTAAAGTATAAAAATAATATGAGATGATCTTAAAATCAAATATTTAAAAAAAAAATAATGAAACAAACATGTTTCATATTAAAATAAATATTATTAAAACTTCCTAAATATTGGAAGTTAAGAAAAAATGAATAATAAATATAAAATCACAATTTTTGTGTTTATGATGATTTTCATTTTATTAGTAAGTATATCCTCAATATCTGCAGTAGATAATACTACTAACTGTAATATAACAACAGAACATAATAATCATATTAGTAAGAATATAGGAAATACTACTAATAAAATAAAAACTGTTAATCATAATAATAATACAAAATCAAATAATAAGTCTTTAAAAACTAGTACTAAACGAGAGTACTATATATCAACAACAGGATTAAATACAACTGATGGAAAAACACCAGAAACAGCATGGACATACACACACGCATTCGATACTATGAATACTATAGAATATAACAACTCAGTACTATACATACAAGAAGGAACATATGATATCAATAATACTATAACATTTAATAATTCGTTATTGACTATGAAAATAGTTGGAAATGGTTCAGTAACATTAAATGGACAAAATAAAACCCGATGTTTTAATATGCAAAATGGTACAACATCCATTTATAATATAACCTTTACTAACTTCACAGCTGAAAATGGTGGAGCAATTTATAGTGTATCCAATAACACTAAATTAATACATAATACTTTCATTAACAATAATGCTCATATTAAAGGTGGATCTGTTTTCATAACAGGTAATAACAGTATAATAATAAACAATACTTTTATAAACAATACTATATCAGACACAACATACAATTATAGCACTCAGGAAATACAAGGTGGAGCTGTGTATGTTGCCGGTTTACATAGTATAATATCAAATAATATTTTCATAAATAACTCAATACTAGCTATAAGCTATAACAGTTATAGTATAACAAGTAATGGTGGAGCTATATGTGTAATTGGTTCTTATACTAATATCTCTAAGAATGTTTTTATAAAAAATTCATTAAAGAAGAGAAATAGTTATTATAATATACCTATGAATTTTTATGGAGGTGCTATTTATTGTGAAGGTTATCATAATTTATTCTTAGAGAATAATATTGTTAATAATAGCATTATATCAAATATAAATGAGGAACTTTCTTCTCATAGGTCTTATTATCTTGAATGTTATAGTGTAAATAACTTTGGTGGAGCTGTATATATAAAAGGAAATAATTATAATATTTCAAAAAATAACTTCACATCAAATAATATCAATAGTATTACTTTAATTTATAAGAGATATGGTGAAAATATTAGTGTTTCCATATTCATAAATAATAGTGGTGGAGCTATTTATTTTAGAGGAAATGATTTTCATTTATCTGAGAATAATTTTATTAACAATAGCGTGACTAAATACGTATCAGTAAGTAATAGCTACACGAATTATGATAATATTAAAATAAATTCATTTGGTGGAGCTATTAATATGATTGGAATTAATAATACTCTTCTAAAAAATAGTTTCATTAATAATTATTTGAATAGAACTATCACATATAATTATGATTCAAGTTATGAATTTATTGAACATGGTGGCGCTATATATAATGATCATACTCCTAATAGCATTATATCAGATAATACTTTTTTATATAATCAAGCAATTGCAGGAGGAGCTATATATAATCTAGCTACTAGAAATAATACAATAATTAATAATATATTTATGTATAATAATATGACAAATGATTGGACGTATATCAATTATTTTAGTATAAAGTATGATACAAAGGTAGGAGGTATAATATATAATTATGAGATAAATAATACCGAGATTTCTAATAATAGTTTTATATCAAATAATGCAACTTATAGTATCATATATAATAACAAATCAATAGGTATGTTATCCTTCAGAAATAATAATTTTATAGGAAATATCGCAAATATTGATTACTTGTTTGGCTGTGAATCTTTATATAATTATTGTTGTGATAACGTCTCAATAACTAATAATAATTTTTTAAATAATACTGCTCTTAATAATGGAATTGCTTTAGTCAGTAACGTTCATTCTCCATCTATATTAACCAACAATACATTCACAAATAATTATGGATATACAAATCTATTAAGTAATAGTGAATCTCAAACGATATTACTAAATAATACATTTAGCAATAATAATTTAAAAAATATTAATGGAATAATATATAATGGAGCCTCTACAGTAACATTTAATAATGATAAACTAATCAATAATACCGTTATTAATGGTACTGGTGTAATATATAATGTAAATTCCAAGATAAATATTTCAAATTGTATTTTTACAAAAAACATTATTAATAATAGTACTGGTTATGTAATTGAGAACAATAGGGGAACCTTGAGTATCATTAATAGTAGTTTTTATAATAACACTGATTATAAGAGGGATATGTTATTCAATGATATGAATAATTTAACAACATATAACAACACATTTATAGGTAATTATTTAAGTGTACATAATACTACTATTATCGACACACCATGTGTACTAGAAAACACTGATGGTTTTGACATTACTGAATTAGGATTAGGCATCAGACCTATTTATAATAATACTGTAACTAATGGTACAGTATCAGTTTATATTAATAATGAATTATATGATTTAGTATTTAATACTCGAAATGGAAGGACATATATAGAGATACCATATAATAAATTAGAATTAGGACAAAATACATTGAAATTATATTATACTTCAGCTGACTTAAGTTATCAACCAATTTTATTATTTAAAAATATTATTGTTGTTAAGAAAACAAATATTCAAGTAAACATAACTGAAACATTAAACGATGAAATTTTTGAGATAAATGTTGTGGATGTTGATGGAAATTCTATGAATAAAGGTAATATAAATTTAATAATTAACAATACAAAGTATAATAATTCCTTTGAACTTGGAGATGATAATCTTATAATAACAATACCAAAACAGAATTTCAATATTGGTGATAATAACATTATAATAAGATATTCAGGTATTGAGTATAATAGTTCTTCTTACATTAATAAAACTGTAAAAATTGTAATCAAAACTAACACAATAATAGAAAATATATCCAACAGTACCCCAAATATCTCATTTATAATTAAAGTAACAGATCAATATAATAATTCAATAACAACAGGTACCCTTATTACATCCATACATAATAAAAACTATACTCAAATAAATAAAATAACAACCAATGAAACACAAATTACATTATTAAAAAATAACTTAAACATAGGAGATAACGCGATAATATTCGAATATCAACCTATCAATAGTGATTATACTATATCTAATAATTCAACTAATATAGTCATATATAAAAATACATCAATATTACTTAATGTAAACAATTCTACAGATAATTATTATTTAACTATAAATGTCAACGATGAAGACAACAACACATTAAATGAAGGTTTACTTTTTATTAATATTAATAATAAAACATATGATAATATAAATTTGATGAATGATACTACTACTATAATAATTCCAAAAAGTACTTTTAACATAGGTCTAAATAAAATAAATATCATATACAACTCAAGCAGTCCATATTACAACTCATCAAATATCACAGCAACTATTCATAATATTAAAGTAACAAACATAGAAATAGAAAACATCACAGAAATAAACAACAATTTAGTAATCAATCTCAAAATCAAAGATGAAGATAGTAACATCCTAAATAAGGGTAGTGTTAAAATATTCATTAACAATCAAGAGTACAATCAATCATTTATCTTAACTAACAGCAGTTTAAACATTATTATCCCTAAATCAAATTTAAATGCTGGAAATAATGATATTAAAATTAAATATATTCCAAGTGATGATAATTATTATTCTTCAACTAATAGCACAAATATATCAGTGATAAAAAATACTATTACCCATGTATCATTATCTAATAATACTACAACTGATGTCAAATTAGATATCCTTGTGCTTGATGAAGATGGTAATCCTATCGATAACGGTAATATTAAAGTAATAATTAATAATAATGAATATAATCAGCCAGTTATATTAACTAAAGGTCAAGTATCCTTAACATTAAATAAATCCTTATTCAAAGCAGGACTTAATAACATAAAAGTTAACTATATTCCTATAAATGATAATTATTATTCATCAAATAATAAAACAACAATTAATGTGATTAAAAATACCGTTACTAATGTAATTATATCTAATAATACAAGTGGTATCACCTTAAATATTGTTGTTTATGATGAAGATAAAAATACTATGAATGGTTTTATAAAAGTATTCATTAATAATAGAGAGTACAACCAATATGTGTTAAGTAATAGTAGTTCAACTATTATTATTCCAAAATCATACTTAGTTGCAGGATTTAATGAAGTTGAGGTTAACTTTACGCCTCCAGATAATAATTATTATTCATCAAATAATAAAACAACAGTTAAAATAATCAAAAACATTAATTTAGCCACAGAACTTGCTAACGAAACAAATAATATTAAAATTGATGTTAATGTCCATGATGAAGATAACAATCTTGTAAATAATGGTAACATCAAAATAGTTATTAATAATATTGATTACAGTCAATTTATATTAACTAACAGCAGTTCAACTATTATTATTCCTAAATTAAATTTAACTGCCGGAATTAATAATATCGAAGTTATTTATATTCCAGTCAATTACAGTTATTATTCATCATCAACTAATAATATAACATTCTATATTGTAAAATACACCACTACCACATTAAAAGTAGCTCAAAATAATAGTAACATTAAACTAAATGCCACTGTTTTCGACGAGAATAGAAATGTTATGAATGGTAGTATTAAAGTATATATCAATGATGAGGAATATAATCAAGATTATGTATTAACAAATGGATCTGTATCAATAACACTAAACAAATCATTATTTAAAACAGGACTTAATAACATAAAAGTTAACTATATTCCTATAGATAATAATTATTATTCATCAACTAATAAAACAGTAATTAACGTGATTAAAAACACATATTTAACCACTATACTATCTAATGATACAAATAATGTTAAAATAAATATCACAACTTGTGATGAAAATAATAATCTTATAAATGGTAGTGTAAAAATATTTATTAACAATATAGAATACAATCAATCATTTATATTAAATAATAGTAATTTAGCTATTAATATCCCAAAATCATACTTAGTTGCAGGATCTAATGAAATTGAAGTTAATTTCATTCCAACAAGCAATAGTTATTATCCATCAAATAATAAAACAAGTATTAATATTATAAAATATACCACTACCAGTTCTGTAGTTTCCAATAATACTACTGATGTCAAATTAAATGTCAAGGTTTATGATGAAGATAATAATATTGTCAATAAAGGTAACGTTAAAATATTCATCAATAATAAAGAGTATAACCAGTCTATTATATTAACTAATGGATTTACATCACTAACTATGAATAAAACATTATTTAAAGCAGGAAATAATGATATTGAAGTTATATTTATCCCTGATGACAATAAATATTATTCCTCAAGTAATAAAACAACAATTACAGTAATTAAAAATACCATTACTAATATAAGTGTATCTAATAATACTACTGATGTCAAATTAGATATCCTTGTGCTTGATGAAGATGGTAATCCTATCGATAACGGTAATATTAAAGTATTAATTAATAATAATGAATATAATCAGCCAGTTATATTAACTAAAGGTCAGGTATCCTTAACATTAAATAAATCCTTATTCAAAGCAGGACTTAATAACATAAAAGTTAACTATATTCCTATAAATGATAATTATTATTCATCAAATAATAAAACAACAATTAATGTGATTAAAAATACCGTTACTAATGTAATTATATCTAATAATACGACGGTACTCATGTTAAATATAGTTGTTTATGATGAAGATAGAAATATTATGAATGGTATCATAAATGTATCCATTAATAATAGAGAGTACAACCAATATGTGTTAAGTAATAGTAGTTCAACTATTATCATTCCTAGATCATGCTTAGAGATAGGAGATAATGATATTGAAGTTAATTTTACTCCTCTAGATAATAATTATTATTCATCAACTAACAAAACAACAGTTAACATAATAAAAAACACAATTACCAGTATTTCATCATATAACAATACTACTAATATTAAAAGAATTACCATTTATGATGAAGATGGTAATATCCTGAAGAATGGTAGTTTTAAAATATATATTAACAACATAGATTACAATCAAACATTTGTATTAAATAGTAGTCACGTATTACTAAAAATAAATAATGAAGTGTTAAATGCAGGAATCAATATTATTGAAATAAAATATACACCAATAAGCAATAATTATTATTCATCATCAAATAGAACAATTATTACTGTATTTAAAAACACAGTTACTAATGTACAAGTATCTAATAATACAAGGGGTATTAACTTAAATATTAGTGTTCATGATGAAGATGATAATTATATGAATGATGGTTATATTAATATATTCATCAATAATGAAGATTATGGTACATCATTCTCATTGACTAAAGGTAATGTATCAATTATTCTGAATAAAACTTTGTTTAAAGCAGGAAATAATGATATTGAAATAAAATATAGTCCAAATGAAAAATATTATTATTCTTCAATTAATAAAACAACAGTTACTGTAATTAAAAATACAAATACTAATGTACAAGTATCTAATAATACAGCCACTGTTAAATTAGATATTGTTGTTTATGATGAAGATATGAATATTATAAATAAGGGTAATGTTAAAATATTAGTCAATAATGTAAGATACAAACAATCAACTATTTCAAATAATGGTTCAATATCAATCATATTGAATAAAAAATTATTTAAAGCAGGACTTAATGATATTGAAGTTATATTTACCCCAATTAATGATAATTATAATTCTTCAATTAATAAAACAACAGTTACTGTAATTAAAAACACAAATACTAATGTACGATTATCTAATAATACTACTGATGTCAAATTAGATATTATTGTACGTGATGAAAATGGTAATACTGTTGATAACGGTAATATTAAAGTAATAATTAATAATAATGAGTATCAGTCGGTTATATTAACTAAAGGTCAAGTATCCTTAACATTGAACAAATCATTATTCAAAGCAGGACTTAATAATATTGAAGTTGACTTTATTTCAAATGATGATAATTTTTATTCATCAAATAATAAAACAACTATTACCATATTTAAAAACACAGTTACTAATGTACAAGTATCTAATCATACACTAGGTATTAAATTAGATGTTAATGTTCATGATGAAGATGATAATTATATGAATAATGGTTATATTTACATATTCATCAATAATAAAGATTATGGTACATCATTCTCCTTGACTAAAGGTAAGTTATCAATTATTCTGGATAAAACTTTCTTTAAAGCAGGAAATAATGATATTGAAATTGATTTTAATTCAAATGACTACAGGTATTATTCGTCATTTAATAGAACAACTGTTAATATCTTTAAAAATACTTATTTAACTACTACAATAAAAAAATATACAAATGACATTAAAATAAATATCCAGGCTTATGATGAAGATAATCATATTGTAAATAAAGGTATTGTTGAAGTATTTATTAATGATTATGAGTATAATCTATTTGAAATAAATAATGGTTATATATCAATTACAATGAATAATTCTTTGTTTGATGCTGGAAATAATAATCTAACAATAAATTTTTATCCGAAAAATGAATACTATCATATTTCAAACATATCTAAGACTATAAAAATAATTAAACCGACAAAAATTAGTGCATATAGTAATCTGGAGGAATCTGATCTGTTTATATCATTCAGAGTTATAGATGATACTGGTAAAACTGTGAATGATTCAGGATTGGTTAATATCACTATTGATAATACAAAATACACTATGTCTTTAAATGATGTATGGAGTTATGTAAGAATACCTAAACAAAACCTTATAGCTGGATTAAACAAGATATATATTAACTACAAATCTGTAAACAATAATTATTATTCATCAAATTATACATTAAAACAGAATATTAATAAAAAACTAATAATAGTAGTAAACAATATACAGTCTAATGAGGGTATGGAAACTTTATTAAATATAACTGATGAATATGGTGATTTAGTAAATAATGGAAGAGTTAATTTAACTATTCTTAATAATAACTATACTCAGTTAGCAAATATAGTTAATGGAAAAGCTAGGATAACTATACCTCTTGATAAATTAACAAATGAAAATAATATCTTATCAATAAGATATACTTCAACTAGTAATAATTACTCTGCATCAAAAATTACGTATTACATCAATGGAACACAAAATGGTTATGTATATTATGTAGCAGTTAATGGTTCAAGCAGTAATGATGGAAGAACACCTGAAACACCATGGACTTACACATACGCATTCAATACAATAAGAGACACAGCTTATAACAATTCATTAATCTACATATTAAATGGAAATTATAGAATAAACAGTACTGTTTCATTCAATAAGGACCTAACACTTAAAGTAGTAGGTAACAATGCAGTACTCAATGGATATAACCAGAATATAAACTGTTTCAACATACAAAATGGATTAATATCCCTAGAAGATATAACATTCACAGGATTTAAAAACACACCTATCATAAACAGAGCATTAAACACAGTAATAATGGGTAACACGTTCCTAAACAACAAAGGAAAAAATGGAGGAGCAATAAGTAACTATAATGTAAACAATGCATTAATAAATAACAACATATTCACAAACAACACAGCATCTTACGGTGGAGCAATATACAACAGAGGAAACAATACAGTCATAAATAACAATGTATTCACTAAGAATAATGTAACTATTTCCTCAGGAGCAATATACAACCTAGGAAGAAATACAAGAGTAACAAACAACCAATTCACAAATAACACTGCAAAAACATTAGGTGGAGCAATAAACAACTGGGATACTGTCAATATAACTATAACAGACAACAAATTTACGGGTAACACGGCAAACTATGGTGGATCAATCTACTACCGTGGAACAACATTAATACTAGATAATAACACTATGACAACTAACACAGCACGTGTAAGTGCTGGAGCAGTATTTATAATAGGACAAAATAATAATGTAACAAATAACAACTTCACAAGTAACAACGCAAAAACTGGAGCAGCAATAAACAATCTAGGAACAAACACAAAAATAAACAATAACACAATAAAATATAATATTGCAAACACTACTGGAGGAGCAATCAATAACTGGAATGCGATAAATGCAACAATAACCAATAACACAATACACCACAACCAAGCACAATACGGAGCAATATACCTAAGAGGAGTAAACAACACAATACAATCCAACAGTATATACAGTAATAAAGCAACTATTAGTGGAGGAGCAATCTTCAACATAGGAGAAAACACGACAATAACAGATAACACCCTAAGAAGTAACAATGCAAAAAGCTACGGTGGAGCAGTAAACAACTGGAACGCAGTAAACACTAAAATAAATAACAACAACTTAACAAGTAACAATGCAAGCTATGGTGGAGCAATATACACCCGTGCAGCAAACACTGCAGTCACTGGTAACACTATAACAAGTAACACTGCAACCAATGGTGGAGCAATCTTTGATATGAAACACAACACAACAACAATTAAAAACAACAATATCCAAAATAATCCAACACAGCATGGTAAAGAAACAGTGTATAAATCCTAAAATATTTAAATATAAGGAGGTTCTTGGTAAAGTATTAATTTACTTTACTCACTCCTATATTTAGTACTTTTTTTACAATTTAATTCAATATCTTTTTGTAGAAATCCCATTTTTTATAAATCAATTTTGAAAGAAATAATCATATATTTTTTGGTTGTTTGTCCCAGTTTTATTTGTTTTTTACTTCGATAAACTTAGGTTAAACGAATCAGAATTATATATTTTATACATATGTTGCTTTTAGAATAGATTTTATTTATTTATTTCTTAATTTATTTTGTAGTTGTTTAATATAAATTTGTATTTATTACTATTTTGTTTATTCATTATTTTTCTTTTAGATTCTGATAGCTAATTATTAAATTGTTATATAATATATAAATAATAAATTAAGTGTTATTGTAAAACTAGAAGACATCAACTTCTGAGGACTATTTATTGTCTTATAAAAAGATTAATTATATAATTTATTTAATGTTTCTTTTGTATTTAAATTTCTCTTTTTAATCGTCTTAATTTTCTTTTTTAGAATTATTTGAATTTATACAAATTTATTATTGATTTTTATTTATTTATAGTAGTAATATTTATATGTTATCAAGTTATATTATTATTTAATTGATTAAAATGTGGAAGTTGATATGATAATTAATGATAAATCTAGTGTCTCTGAGGATGATATTTATTTCACGGTTACGGCTCTTGATATTTTTCATGGTATTAAGCCATTCCGAGTTGGTAGTATTGTTAAGCTTGTGAAGGATTTTGGTAATAAGTTTGATAGTGAGGCTATTCGTGTTGATCTTCGTTATGCTGGTCCTTCTGGTTATGTTGCTAATAGTGTTAGAACTGTGGCTTTAGGTACTATGAGTAGTGGTCGTTTGTATGATAAAATATTAGATGAGGACTTTGGTATTGTCAGGTTCATCTTGGGTAGTGTTGTGATTTGTAAATTACTTACCCATGATGAAATTGAGGTTTTACGTAGTAATCCTGAGTGTGATATCAATTATTTATAAGTAATGTTAGAGGTGTTTTTGTTGAGTAATGGTTTAGAGGATATCTTTAATAGTTTTGAGTATTGTGAAGTGCAGAGTTATATGAATCTTTCACTTGTTGGTATTAAGAGTTCTAAGTCTTTTAGTGGTGTTGATATTCTTCCCCTTGAAAAAGGCCTGGATCTAGGTCTTGTTGAGATTAATGAGACTGAGCCCGAGAATGTTAACATGTTGTGTGTGTCTAATAATGCTGTTACTCCCCTTATTATTTTTGATGGTGAAGAAATTATTGGTGCTAAACAGAACAGGATTTCTAACTCTACTTATATTATTGAGGCTAAAAGTAGTATGAATATCATGGTTTCCTGTACTGAAGCTGGCAGATGGAATTATACATCTAAGCACTTCGGACATTCAGGATATTTTGCAGAGTCTCGTGTTAGACGTGCTAAGGCTGAGGATGTTGGTAAGTCATTGAAAAATAGTGGTAGGAGATGTTCTGATCAATCACGTGTATGGGATACTATTAATGATGTTAACAAGGAAATGAACGTTGAATCAGAGACTAGTGCTCTTAGAGATATGTATACCATTAACAAGAAAAAATTAAATAAATATGTGGACCATTTCCCATACAGAGATGGTATGATTGGCTGTGTTATCCTGGTTAATGGTGTTGCACTTGGCATTGAATTACTGTTTAACCAGTCATGGTATCGTGATAATCATAGAAGAATAGTGGAAAGCTATGTTCCCGAAGCTATTATACGCCAGGACGATTATGAGAAGTATTATGATGTATCTACTGTTATAGATAAATTTATCAGTGAAATCACCTCTTCTAGTATTGATGAATTTGAGTGTGTGAGCATGGGCCGTGATATTCGTGTTGATGAAGGTGATATTGTTGGCCAGGCCACCCTACTTGATGATAATCCAATTAATGCATCATTTTTCAGACGAGTAGAATCATAAAGAATCAATCACCACCACACTTTTTTTATATTAACAGTTATAGATATATTCATAAAATAGAATAAATTCCATGTAGGAGTAATCTGTCAAATGGTAACTGATGAGACATTGAAAAAGTTAGAAGAGTACAGGAAAGAAAAGCAGAACTACCTTGATATTATTAACTTGAATTATGATAAGCCATTCAAAGTCTACACGTTACAGTATCTTTATGAGTTATATGATTGTAATTTCCCATTACATGATGAAGTTAAAAGTATTCCTGTAATTGGATACTTTGACAGATATGAAGAGTTAACAGACGAGGATGGATGTATGAGTTACCAGTTTACTGGTGATACTCCACAGATTGGCTGTCGTATTATAACTCATACATTACGTGTACATCCATATAATACTAGTAATGATGAAATATATATGGAGTATGGCCACTACTACACATATAATAATAGTAAACGGACTAATTATTACAGATTACTAACATATACTGATAATGGTGAGGTTGTCGAATCATTTAAGCCACCAATACGTATATTCTAGAAGAATAAAAAGATTAAATAAATAGGGAGTTTTGATATTATGACATTACTTGATGTTATGCTAAAAAGACGAAGCATAAGAAAATACACTGATGATAAAATTAGTGATAAAGACCTTAATAAGATACTAACAGCAGGTTTACTTGCACCTACCAGTCGTAATAGAAAACCATGTGAATTTATAGTAGTTAAAGATAAAGATACCTTAAAAAAATTATCAAAAGCTAAAAAATCTGGATCAGCTATGCTTAAAGATGCAAATGTAGCCATAGCTGTTTTTGCAGATACAAAAAAGGCTGATACATGGATTGAAGATTCATCTATTGCATTAACATATATGGACCTTATGGCTACTAGTCTTGGTATTGGTAGTTGTTGGTGTCAATTCCACCTACGTAGTTCACTACTCGGTAAGGATGCTGAAGACACAGCACGTGAAGTACTTGGTATGGGTGATAACTATCGTATCGTTGGAGTACTATCCCTCGGTGTTACTAAGGACCAGCCAGAGCCACATACTCTTGATGATATTGATAAAGATAAAATACATTACGTAAACTAAGTTATATACGTATAAGAATAACCAGAAGTAGTTATTATAACCACCACTCACCATAATTTCTTTTTTTTTAGATTGAGTAATTTAACTTAAATTTATATAGCCTGAAAAGTAATTAGATATTTTTTCCACTATATAACCAAATATTCAATATAATTTTTTTAAGTATTCATTATATTCTTAGATATCGTTTTGGTACTGTTATTTTCCAATTATTTTTCCTCATTTTAATCCATTAATTTTATAAATTAAACAAGATATACAATTAAACAACCAAAATTAATAAAAATTATGGAGGAAAACAGTATATGAGAACGAAGAGTATTGTGGTAATATGTGCAGTAATCATAGTAGTATGTGCTATAGCTGTAGGAGCATATTACACACTTCAACCACAATATAAAACAATAACAATGAGTGGAATAACACTCGAAGTACCAAACAGTGATGCAGTAGTAAATAACACATCAACTAACTATAATACGTATGATGACAAGGACAATAATCTATCAATAAAAACATGGGCATATCGTGATATGAATGAATTAAATGAAACAGCACAGGCAGGATGGGATATCGGAACACAGTATGGTAGTAATCTAGGCCAAAATGTAACATATGATAATGTATCAGTGTCAAATAAAAGTGGAACATACTCCTATTATGAGGCAGATATACAGAATGAATGCATAATCCTCATAACAGGAACAGACATAGACCAAGTGACACATGTAGCTAAAAGTATTAATAAAACTGGAATAAACCCCGTAGGTGGAAACTTAACTCTAGAAAACATGACAAACAATACAACAATAATTAATAATACAGATAACAGTCAAAGTACCTCTACAGCATCCACTAATACAAGAAAGAACGCGAAAACAAGTAGTGATATAGGTAGTAGCTCAAGTAGTGATGATAGTGAGTACGAGGATGTACCTATTCCATGTTCTAATGGAAAAACTGTTAAAGCAAAGGATACTGGATTTACAGATTATGGACATAGATATGAAACAGCAGATGGAAAAGCAATCTATGTCTAAAAAAAAAGATAAAAGAATTAGAAAACAATTTCTCTAAACATTTTGAATGCTCTATCACTTATAAAAAAAAATAGAAAGTGTAGAGCATTAATATTCATGTTTTTATTGGATGTCAAAGAATTCATTTCTTGCTTCCACCATTGCTTTTATGTTTTTTTCTGGTGAAAGTGGTGCAATCATACAGCTAGGTAGTAGTACATCTACTCCTTTTTCTAATGCTTCGGTTACTTCTTCTTTTACAACAGCTGGTGATTTCATAAATAGTGTGTCTGTTGTTGATATGTTTCCACAGATTGCAGTGTCTGCTCCTATTTTTTCTCTTACTTGTTTTGCATAATTTACATCCACATCATCTGCTATACTTATTCCATCGTATCCACATGTCATCATATTTTCTAATTGAGCATTTGTGTCTCCACATATGTGTAATACTATTGGTATGTCTGATTCTTCAGTTAATGTTTCGTGGAATGGTGTTAGTAATTGATAGTAGATTTCCGGGGCTATTAGTTCAGGTGTTCCGTTTGGCTCGTATAGTACTATTGCATCCATGTCTAAATCATTGTATAGGTGTATTTATTCTATTAATCCATCTGTTATAGCATCTAATGCATCTTCTACATCAAAATAGTCTGTAGCTATTTTTTTAAGTATTCCTTCTATTCCTAAGCATTGTCCAAGTACTGTTATTGGTCCACTCATTGCTCCTACTATTGGCACGTCTTTATCATCATATTCTTCGTGTAGTATTTTTGTTGCTTCAATTAGAGCTGGGAATCTTGCATTGTGTATGTAGTCGTCTGGCATTTCCACATCACTTACATCCTTGAATGGTGCATGTGTTGTGCTTGATAAGTTATCAGGGTCTGTTAGTGCTACTTCACATCCCATTGCTTCTGCTTCAAAACATAGGTCAAATGGTAGCACCATACTTTCTAGTCCTACATACCTGTATGCACTTGATGCTATTTTTGCCATTTGTTCTGCATCTCTGTGTCCCTTTGACCAGGAGTTCCATCTTTAACCATTAATTCTGTCATGCATGTTGCAGGAAATGAACCTACAGGTGTTATATCAGTATCTTTATTTGTTAAAGCGTTTATTAAATTGTCTTTTAAATTAATATCCATATTCATCTTAATCACCACAATAAGATAATTCTAGTGAATCTAAACAGATAACCAGACAATTACCTTATAATATCCGATTATCCCCAAATTCTATTTTATTATTTAAAAAAAGACTTATATATAGTTTTTATAGGTTTATATTAGAATATAACTCGTTTTTATAAAAAATAAGTGTTATTTTCAAAGTTTTAATCTATATAAATGATAAGTTTTGGATTATTAGAATCAGATTATTAGAAGAATTATCTTTATTAATAAGGATAAAAATATAAAATGTTTTTAGGAATGCTAAACAGCGACAATATAAACTCCTTCGAATCACTGAAATACTTCTTAAACAGTACCTTCAGAATCGAAATTTTAATGTCGTTATATGACACAAATAAGACAATAAAAGAATTAAAAACAGATTTAAACAAATCAGAAAGTAATCTCCTACATTACCTAAAAGACTTAGAAGAAAAAGAAATAATAGAAAAATTCAATGACTACTACTCCCTAACATCCTATGGATACATAATATCAAAACAATTATATAAATTCTTTGAGAACTGGAATAGTATAAACAATAACATAGACTTTATAGATAATCATATAGAGCCAAATCTACCACTAGACTTAACACTAAATATGGATGTATGGGAAGAAGCTGAAATAATTCAATCCACCCACTTAGACTACAACTATGCATCACACCAATACAAGGAATTACTCCTAGAATCAAAAAATATCAAAGTAACACTACCAATACTATCACAATTCCATATACATGCAATACTCGAATCACTACAAAACAATAAGGGACATCTTGATTTAATAACATCCAAGCTAATCATGAAAAAAATACAGAAATCAGACCTAGGACCATTATTCAAAGAACTAGAAGACAAAAACCAGATAAGCATATGGTACTCCAACAGCCACGTAAAACTAAACAAATTCCTCACATGAACCGAAAACTTCATATCACTATTTCTATTCTATAATGATGGAAACTGTGATGACTCAGAAATGCTATTAGTACAAGACCAGAAGAAAGTGGATAAAATGAATCAATTAATCGATGAAAACAAGTTAAACTTCTAAAATTTACTCTAATTTTTTTATATAAAGATAGTCTAGTCACCCAAAAAAAGTAATTATTAGAATACTTGAATAAGTATTCAGTTTATTTTCGTAATTTAACTAAGTAGATTATATTTATTTTTATTTTCTTATTAACTCTTTATATACTTAACTATTTATTACATCATATACTTGAATGATTAGACAATTTAGTTAATATATTTTATGTAGTATTTATTATTTGTCCATCCTGTACAGTCACTATTCTATCAGCTTGACTTGCTACAGTAGGATCATGTGTTACTACTATTAATGTTACATTATGTTCCGTGTGTAATTCTTTTAGTAGTTTCATTATTTTTTGGCTTGTCTTTGTGTCTAGTGCTCCTGTTGGTTCATCTGCCAGGATTATCCGCGGATTGTTTACTAGGGCTCTTGCTATTGCTACTCTCTGTCTTTGTCCACCAGACATCTTAGTAGGATTTTGATGTAATTTATCTTTTAGTCCCACATCTTCTAGTAATCGTATTGCCTTTTCCTTATCTTTCTTTGAAATTCTATTAGACTTTGATAGTAGTGGTATTTCCACATTTTCTAGTACTGATAGGTTTGGTATTAGGTTATGTAGTTGAAATATGAATCCTATTTCATCACACCTGAATTTGCTCAGGTTTTGTTTAGTGTTTACCACGTCTACTCCATCTACTATGATTGTTCCATCATCTGGCTTATCTAGTGTTCCTATCATGTTTAGTAGTGTTGATTTTCCACTACCTGATGATCCTATTATTGACACGAATTCTCCTTTTTTTATTGTTAGATTTAGGCCATTTAATGCCTTGGTCTGACCATTATCATAGTATTTCTTGAGGTTTCTTATTTCTATTATATTTTCTGACATACATTACCCTCTTGTTATTCATATCTTAGTGCTTCTGTTGGTGCTAGTCTTGATGCTTTAATTGCTGGATATAATCCTCCCAGTATTCCTACTATTAGTGCAACTGCAAATGCTCTGATGAATATGCCCATGTTGTATGTTAGTGTCATATCTCCACCAGTGATATTAAATAGAATTATTACTGCTAGTAGTCCTAGTATTGTTCCAATTATTCCAGATATGATTGTTAGTACTATTGATTCACCCATAATCATTGTCAGTACTTTCATACTAGTCCATCCTACAGATTTTAGTACTCCTATTTCACGTGTTCTCTCAAATACTGTCATCATCATAGTATTTATTACACCTACCCCTCCAATGATTATTGCTAATGCTTCTATTGCTGTTGTAGCAGCATTTACTACTGACATCATATTTTCTGTTGTCTTCTCCATTTCATCAGAGGTTATCGTGGATAATGTGTCATTATACTGGTTTTCTATATTATTGTTTACTGTTTCTACTGTTGTGTTATCATCTACTTTCACTGCTATTGTTGATACTTCATTCTGTGAGTTTGAATCGTTTTGCAGTGTTTCTAGTCCTGTGTATATTGCTCCATCTGTAAACATTGATCCAGTCTCATAGGTTCCTACTATCTTATATTGTTCTCCTAGTATTGTTATATTATCTCCTATTGTATAATTTTCAGAATCTACTACGCTTTTTCCTACTATTACTTCTCTCTTGTTATCATTGTATGTTGAACCATTTATGGAGTTTATTCCTTCTAGTTCCAAGTCCTTGGAGTTCATTCCATATACTGTTATGGCTCCAGGTCCTGTGCCTGTGGGGTCTGTTATTGATACTTGGAGTAGTCCTGCTGTCTGTTTTACTCCACTAATATTTTTTAATTCATCTACATATGACTCATTTAGTGAGCCACTTGCTCCTCCCATCATTGATGAGCCTAATGGCATTGCTGTTATTTCGGCTGTTCCCTCTTGTAATGTTGTTTGTGTTGATTCTTCTAGGGATGCTGTTATAACACCTAGTGCTACTATTGTTGCTATCCCTATTGCTATTCCTACTATTGCTAGGAAACTTCTTGTCTTGTTTCTAAATGGATTTCTTATCATTAATTCAAGGTAATTCAATAAAAATCATCTCACTAATAATTTTACTATTATAGCCTATCTTTTTATTATTAATATACTCTTATATTCCATATATAATTAAGTACTAACTAGGACATACGCATTTATTAGATGTATTTATGTTCATAGCCATATTTTGGACTATATGCCTCATATTCACCAGTGAATGGATTATAAGACTCCCTGATACTACCATCATGTGATTGAATATGATTAACACCATCCGAACTTATCCATTCATGAACATAAGCACCATATTTAGGTGAATACTGATAATAGCTTGAATCATTAGTTATATGATAATGTAGGTCATTATTGCTATTATTATTTGAATTATTCCCATCAGGTACTGATGCAATAAAATAGAAATACACTAGGAATGCTATTAATAGTATAACTACTATTTCTAGTAGTATTATTTTCTTAGGCTGAATAATTAACCAAACCCCCTGTATATCCTATTATTTATTTACGATTGCTAGTGAAAACATCAAATAATTATTATTTTTGATAATCTATAATTTATGATTATCTATTATTGTCATAATATTTAATAATTTATTAGAAAAAATATATAAGAAGATAAACACAATAAATAATAGAAGATAATAATTAATCCCTAGAAGGTGTACCAATAGGATAAATAAAATATTTCAAAAAGTAGAAGAACAGGGTGATAATATATGAAAACAATAGAAATCTCTGATGATATTTACAATATGCTACGAGAATTACAGGAAACTAATGAATCAATGGATGATGTAATAGGAAAATTACTCGACCAATACTATGACGATGTTAATAATGGTAAACTAAACCAGGAAGTAGAAGAAGAATTTGATGATGAAATTTACTATTAATTAATGGATGTGAATAATAATGACCTCTATTGATTTATCAAATGAACTGCTAGATACCCTAAAACAAATAAAGGAAATGTATCAATTTGACTCAATAGAAGATGTGATAATAAATCTTGTGAATGCCAACATCCACCTAATGAATGGTGACATCTATGCAATGTTTAGAACATTAGGTGTTGAGGATAGGGATACACTTAATCTTATCCTAGAGATGGCAGAAGATTACTATGACAACCAAGATCAATATGAGTTAGCAATGACTGAAGAGAATGGATTCCATCCAAGCTATGGTGGATTTGAAAATAATCGATGAAAAAAAAATTAAACTCCTATCTCTTTATTTTGATATATATTCATCCCTTGCTGTTATCATTGCATGCACATTCTCCTCTGGTGAATGAGGTGGAACAGAACAACTACTACAAAGTATATCTACTCCTTTTTCAAGAGCATTTACTGATTCATTTATAACATCATCCATTGAGCCTAATAGTAATGCTTTGTTAGTTGAGATATTACCACAAATCTTTGTATTACTATTTAATTCAGCACGCTTATTCATCACATAATCAAGATCTACAGCGTTCTCAATACTAACAGCATCATAACCCACACTTAGCATATCTGGTATAATAGGTGTTGTATCACCACAGATATGAAGTATTGAACCTGACTGAATATTGTCTGATAATAATTCTAATTCTGGCGTGACAAGTCTTTTAAAAATATCCGGATTAAGCAGGTCTGATGATGAGCTTGGCTCACATACACATATAGCATCAACACTATAGGAGTCAATCTTACTTGTAAAATCAAGTAATGCATCTGTTACGATACTTATAGCCTCCTCAATTTCAAAGTAATCTGTTACAACAAGTTTTAATAATTCTTCTATGCCCAGTAGTTGTCCTAGCAGTGTGAATGGACCTACAACACCCACAATTAATGGCACTTCCTGATATTTTTCTTGTATCTTTTCTATTGCATCAAATAATACTGGCATTCTACCATTATATAGAAAGTCATCTGGTATACTAATATCATCTGGATTGTTAAATGGTGTTTCTATTACTTCTGGTCTTTGGTCATCACTTCTTAAATCTACCTTGCATCCTATTGCCTCTGATTCTATGGTCATGTCAAATGGTATGTTTATTCCCTCAATACCACTATAATTATATGGTGCTGCTGCTAGTTCCATCATATTATCTGCATCAGTATGTGCTTCTGGGAATTTTGCACCTGTTTTTTCCATGTATTCCATTAATACTATTGTTGTTATAGGTGCTACTGGTGTTATCTTTGTACTACTTGTTAAGCTATTCTTGAAGTTTTCTTTATAATTAATCATTATTTAATCCTTAACCATTATTTCATTAATAATTTATTTATCATTATTAGTATGTTAAATATTCTATTTAACTTATAAATATAAAAAAAAGTTTTTTGGTGGTTAATACGTAAGTATTATAAAAATAGATATTATATAAAAAAAATAAAAGAGGAGGATATAACCTCCGCTTTTTATCAATGATTAATTCAATAGAAATATCTTCTATTTTTTAATTGTGAGTGTATTGTTTGATTCTACTCTATTAAAATTGTCATCCATGAATACTGCTGTTAGTTTATAGTTTTTAGATGCCATGCTGGATGGTATTGTGTATTTAAGTATTGCAGTTCCATTTTTTACTGTTGTTATTATTGCGTTTCCATTATTGTCTTTTAGTGTTACACCATTAAGTTTGAATACTACTTTTCCACTGTTTATTTTCATACTAGCGTTTGTTTTATCAGTTATTTTTGTGGTTAGTGTGACTGTTGAACCTTTATTTGCTGTTATTGGTAATACTGTTAGTTTTGCCTCACGTTTTGTGATATTTAGTGTGTAATTAGTACTTCTTGACTGGTCATATTGATTGTTTCCATGGTATACTGCATTTATTTTTATTGTGCGTTTTGCCCATGCATCTGGGATTGTGTATTCTATTAGTGTTGCTGTACCATTTACTACTTTTATGTATTTTATTGTTCCATCACTGTTTTTGATTGTTACACCATTTAATTTAAAGATAACATTTCCATTATTTACTATTTTACCAGTGATTGCTGTGATTCTTGCTGTGAAGTTTGTTGTTTCTCCCACTTTTACATTTATTGGATCAACAGTAATTGCTGTTTTTACTTTATTTACGTTGAGTGTTGTTTCTGTTACTGCTGTTCTGTATATGTCTGTTCCCATGTATTGTGCTTCTATTTTTGTGTTCGTAATGTTAGTTGGTATTGTTGTTATTGTTGATAGTCCTTTATCTACCTGTGCATATCCTAGTATTGTACCATCATTTGTAACAAATTTGACTGTTCCATTATTTACTGTGTTGTTATCCATATCAACTACTGTTACTGTGATTGGTGTTTCTTCTTTTATTATTCCTGTTACTGGTGTCATGTTCATTGTTACAGGTATAGTATTAATGTTACGTACTAATGTTATTGTATTATCTGCATATATTCCGTTTGGATCTGTGTATGTAATTGTAATTACTTTATCTCCAATTGTATCGAATAGGTATGTTGTTTTTATTGTTGATGAGTCTGTTAATGAGTTGATAATCTTATTGTTTACTTTCATTGTGATTGTACCTGTTATTGGATTTCCTTGTTCGTCTGTAACGTTAGCTATTAAGTTTATGATTTTATTAACTGTTATTGTTTCTGGTATGTTAGTGTTTATTGTTGATTTTCCCATTGTTTTAATTGTTATTGTGGTATTTGATGGTTTACATGTTTCATTTCCATTGTAACTGATTATTATGGTATGTGTACCGGTTGTTTTTGGAATGTAGGTATAACTATATTTACCATTATTAGTGTTTACAATGCTAGTATTTACTCCATCAATTGTTACTATTAGACCATCTGCTCCTGATTTTATGTTGTCTACTTTGTATACTCCTTTTATTATTAGAGCATTGTTTACTAGTATCACATAGTTATTGTTGTTTGAAGTAATTGTTGTATTGTGTCTGTCATCTGTTACTGTTAAAATTGCTGTATTTGTTGAGTTTAAGTATGTATTTGTTGCATTAAAGTTAGCTGTGATTATAACATCATCCATATTATTAGGATTGTATGTGAATGTTCCTATTCCATCATTGATTGTTATAAGTCTGGTGATGTCTCCTATTGTAACTAGTACATTACCTGAATTAATTAGGTTATCATTAGCATCTTTTAATGTTACTGTTATTGTATTATTCTTATATAAGGATAATGTTCCATCTATGTTTATAGTTGTGTTTATTCGAGTTTCTGTTATACTAAGAGCTTTAGTTAGATTTGAGCTTAAGTATTGTTCAGTTTCATCTGTTCTAGTAGTGATTACTAAATCATCAATACTGCTTGGAGTAGTTGTAAATGTGTATGTTCCATTACTTACGGGGATTTTAAATGTATTACCATTAAATGTTATGTATACTGGTAATTCTAGATTAGTGTTATTAACATCTTTTAATGTTATTGTCACTTCACCTGGTTTATTTAATGCTAAATTACCATCAATTGTTATTATTGGTGTTGTTCTGTCATCAATTACTTTTATTGTTTTAGATGCTGTAGAGTTTACAAATCTAATTGTACCATTAAATAATACTGTGATTGTAACGTCATTTATTGTTGTTGGCTTGTATGTGAATGTGTATGCTCCATTGGTTAGTGTTACATTTCTTGTGTCGTTATTTATTGTTACTAGTATTGTACTGTTTACTTTAGCACCATTATCTGCTATTAATGTAATGTTGATTGTATTGTTTTTATATAATAGTAATGTTCCATCTATTGTTATTGTTGTGTTACGTGGTATTATTGGTAAGTTATCTGTAACATTTACGTTACTTCCACTTACTATGAGTACTGATTCATCACCTAGTCCCTGTGTTGTGTATACTGTGTTATTTGTAATGTTTATGTTACTAGACCTGTCTAATATTTTAAAACCGGGTCCTGTTGTTACATTTACCCTGTTATATGTGACATTTGCACCTTTTACTTGTTGTAGTATTATACCTGCTGTTGTTGGTTTTATCCAATCAGCTGATGCTAGACGAGTAGCATTAGTAGTTCCTGTTACTAATATTGTGTTACCTGTGATATTATAGTCATTACTCATTAATGCTATACCCTCTGCATAGGTACCATTACTAATAATAGTGTTATTTGATATTGTCGTATTTTTAACTATTGATGATGATCCGTATGGATATGAGAATATTTCTATACCATAGGTTTCATTACCTTTTACATAGATTGTATTATTATGTATAATGTTATTTTCAAAGTTTCCATCATTCCAACTACTGAATATTAAACCATAGGTTACTTGTCCTGTGGAGTATCCTGCTGTTACATCAATTTTATTGTTTGTAATTGTGTTATTGTATGCCGGACTTTGGAAGAACTGTATACCATTAGCATATGTCTTTGAGGTTATGTTTATATTGTTTCCATCAAGTATGTTATTATTTACATTGCCTCCTAAATTCAATCCATAAATATAATCTGTTCCATTACCGCGTACTGTGTTGTTGATTATTTTATTGTTTTCTAGGGTTACATCAGTAGGTGCCTGTACTGTTACTGATTCGATTGTACCATAACCAGAAGCTGTTGATGCATAAGTGTATAAGTAGTTATTAGCAATTGTATTATTATTAGATGAAACTATAATATTTACTGTTGGTGCTATTGCTGGGTCACTAAAGTAATCTACACTATCTGATGGACCTGTAACTGTGATATTGCTGTTTATTACTTGGTTATTATCTGCATTAATTAGTATTACTTGTGCTTTTCCAGAGGTTGCATTCTGTATTATTGTTACATTATCAACTGTGTTATGTTCAGTATTAAGAATTATAGAATTATGGTTTTCTATGTCTGTGCTGATTATTTTAAGATTATTTATTGTGAAGTTTGCATCGCCATCTATTGTTATTGTAGCATTATATAGTATTGTATTTTCATCTTTTCCTGTTAAGGTTAGATTATTTTCTACAAATGTGAATATGTTATTATTAATAAATGCACCTTCTAACACTATTTTATCAATATAGAATGGTACTGTGTAATTAAATATTCCGTCATCATCAAAATAATTATTATATGTGTCATCAGTTATTGTAATGTAGTTTAATGGTAAATTATCTGAAATTACATTACCAGTTCCTTTATTATCTACTGCATTGTTAGCTGCTGTTGTTTTTGCATATAATGTATTATTAGATACTGTTATATTTGATGATTTTGATGATAATATTACTGCTGTGTTATATGTTGAGTTTACAAGATTATTTGTTATTGTAACATTATTTACTTTCTGATTTGATTTTGGTCCTAATACAATAGCTCCATTAATAATATTAGAGTTAATATTGATATCACTTATTTTTCCACTGTTACCTGTTACTGTAATATTACCATTTATTGTGTTACCGGTTAGTGTAATATTTTTTGTTGATAATGATGATGATGCTGCAGTAAATTCTATGTTTCCAGAGATGTTATTGTTTGTTATATTATAATTATCTATTACTCCACTGTTACTTGATTGTACTGTGAGTTTTGTCATGTTATTATCATGTAATTTTACTGTACCTTGTACTCTTGTTGCATTGAAATTGTTATTATATGCATCACATAGTGAAACTATACTCGCAGTACCTGTTACAGTATTATTTACTACTAAACTTTTTGTTGTTGATGTGAAATAACTTCCATTAAGCAATACATTATTTCTGTATATATTATCTATTGATAGAACTCCTACATTTCCTTCAGTAGTTGTTCCACTACCCCACTGATTTATTATACCTTGTCCTTTATTGTATTCAACAGTATTATTTTCAATTAGATTATTACATCCTGCAATACATATACCATAACATATTGCCAATGCATTACTTGGCCCATAAATTCTATTGTTTGAAATAGTGTTATATTCATTACTATGATTATAGTCCGGTATATCTACATTGTATGTTGTTAAATACATTAAATTACCACATGTACCTTCTCCAATAATTGTATTGTTATCAAATATACAATGATTTACATAAGCACCCACTAATGTACTATGTCCACCATTATTTTTTGTTTTAAAATAGCTGTTTTTAACTGTGACGTATGAAGAGTTTCCTCTGATAGATGTAACTCCTATTCCACCACCAACTACCTGGCCTTCATTGATAACTGATATATTATTTAAGGTTACGTTTTCTGTGTTGTTTATGTATAATTGAGTGTTGTAGAAGTATATTCCAGTAATGTTACTTCCTGAACCATTACGTGTTATTGTAAATGCGTTTCCATAGCTTTCTCCAAAGAAATCTGTACTTGTAGAGTTTAATGAAATATTAGAGTCATGTGTTGTTGAAATAATGTTTACTGGCTTGTCTATAGTCATTGTGTAATTAAATGATTGTGATGAGATAAAGTTTCCTTGAAAATCAAGTACATCTCCACTTGTTACATTGTCATTTAATTTACCACTTGTAAAGAACTGTATGTATGTCTGATTTGTTACAACATGTGTTTGCGTATCTTTCTTTAAATTCTTAGATGTTTTCTTTGCAGTTTTTGTTGTCTTTTCCTTTGTGACATTATCTGTCTTAATCTCTTTTGTTGCCTGTGATACCTCTGTGGTTTTATGATCAACTTTTACAACATCACTTGATACTGTATGAGTTGTACTTTGTGGAATATCAACAGTAGATACACTTGTATCATTACTTGATACATCAGCAGCACTAACCGCGGATACTCCAATAATTAAAACAATGAGAGTTATCACAAAGATAAATGTCGACTTTTTTGACATGATGTGTTTAACTCCTTAACTTTTTAAATATTCAAATAAATCATATCATCATTCTTGAATAAAATAATACGTTTTACTTGAATATTAATATATCTATAAAAAATATAATATAAATTTAATTAAACTAAAAAATACTTGAATAATTTATAAACATGACTATTACTTTTAAAGAGCTGTTAAAAAAAAGATATTATGATTTGATAAAAAAAATAGATTAAATTAAAAAAAAATAGTATAAAAAATATGAAATAAAGGTTTTATACAATAAAAACTTGAATAAATATGGTTATATAGAAAAAGAAGTATTTGAAGGGAGTATTGCTGATAATAATTTCTTTTTAATTATATCATCTGACTCAATTTATCCTCCAATATCTCTCTTTTTTTTAGTGTGTTACTTCTTCTCCATTCTCTGTTGGATTATTTTTTATTGTGTTGTTGTTCATAGTTGTTGTAGTGTATCTTGTATCAAGGATTGCTCCTCCACGAACTGCACTGTTTCTTGTTATAATGTTTTCTGTGATTGTAGTGTTTATTGCACGAGTGTTTATTGCTCCACCATAGGTTGCATTGTTGTATGTTATGTTGTTACCTGTTATTCTAGTATTAACTCCATTCCAGTTGTTGATTGCTCCACCATAATTTTGAGCATTGTTGCTTCTTAGGGTATTAGCATAGATTGTACCGTTTATTCCTATGTTGAAGATTGCTCCTCCACTAATACTTGCTTTGTTACTGTATATATTGTTGGATTGTACTGTGCTGTTTGCTCCTCTTATGTATATTGCTCCGTATTGTGCTTGGTTGTGATGTATTGTGTTGTTAGCTATTGTTGCATTTCTAGCATTCCAGTTGTTTACTGCTGCACCGGTTGTGTTTGCGGTATTGTATTTTATTATGTTGCCTGTGATGTTTGTGTTTGTTCCTAGGTTGTTTATTGCTGCTCCACTTCTTGCTTTGTTTTGTGTGAAATTGTTATCCATTATTCCATTATTGTTTCCTATTATAAAGACTGCTCCACCACTTACACGTGCAGTGTTACTTGTCATGTTATTGTTATTTAGTTTTAATCCTGTTCCACGATAGTAGATTGCTCCACCATAGTTTGCCTGATTACCACTGAATTCGTTACCTGTTACTGTTGTTTTTGTGGTTTCCCAGTTGTTTATTGCTCCACCAAGGGTGTTTGCATGGTTATTAGTGAATATGTTATTTGTTATCCACGTGTTTCTTCCTAGATTGTATATTGCACCTGATGATATTGATGCATTGTTTTTAGTGAATGTGTTTTTATTTATGATTGTGTTGTTTCCTCTGTTGTATATTGCTCCGCCGTACATTCCAGTATTGTTTTGGAATACGTTATTAGCCATTGTTGCATTGTTTGTATTATAGTTGCTTATTGCTCCACCATTTGTTCCTTTGTTGTTTAGGAATGTGTTTCCTATTATGTTTGTGTTATTTGCTCTGTTTAGGATTGGTGTGTTAGCAAAGTTTTTGAATGTCATACTTTCTAGGGATACTAATCCATTTTGTATGTTGAATGCATTGATTATTTTGTTGTTTCCGTTTAATACGGGACTGTTATTTCCTATTATTTTGAGTGTTAAACCATTATTAAGTAATACTGTGTCGTTTATGTTGTATGTGCCGTTTAGTATGTATATTAATGAGTTGTTGTATGTGCTGTTTTTAATTGTGTTGAATGCGTATGTGTAGTTCCATGGTGTTTCTGGTGTTCTTCCATCATTACTACTTGAACCATTAGTTGCTACGTAGTATACTGATCCGTATCTTGTACCGTTAATGTAGTATGTTGTGGTTGCTGGTTCATATCTGGCAATATTATCATAGTTTATGGATAATATGTTGTTTCCGGTTTTTAATAAGCTAGCTGGTATTGTGACACTAGCACTGCCATTTGTTACATTACCGTGATATGTGTCACCATTTACTGTGATTGTTACAGTACCATCTGCTACATTGGTTCCATTTTCACATACTACTTTAACATTTATTGTTGTAGCATTTGATGTAGTGGTCATGTTTTCTACTGTGATGGTTGGTTTTATATTATTTACGAAGTATGTTGTACTTGCTGTACTTTCATTGTATAACTCATTTCCTAGGTAGTGAGCATATATTGTTGTGTTTTCTATTTCTGTTGGTGTTATTGTTATTGTAGCTACACCGTTTGTTACGTTTGCTACTCCCAGTACCGTTGTATCATATGCTGTAAATTCTATTGTACCATTATCTACGGCTCTTCCATCTTCACCTGTTACTGTTACAGTTATTGGTGTTGTTTTGTTTATTGTTGTGTTTATTGGGTCGATTGTTATTACTGCATTGTTTAGTAATACATTGAGATTGCTTGTTGTACTTGTTGTAGCATATACTCCGTTAGAATCTGTGTAGGTTAAGGTTATTACTTTATGTCCTGCTTCTTCTGATACGTAGTAAGCTGTTATAGTGCTTACAAATGGCTGTGATATTATTGTTTCTCCATCAACTGTTATTGTGATTGTACCAGTTATTGGATTTCCATATGCATCAGTTGCATTTGCTTGTATTGTTATGTATTTGTTGATTGTTGTGTTTTCTGGGATGTTTTTATTAATTATTACTCTGTAGTTTCCATCTGCTGGTTGATTGTTGTTTATTATGATTCCTGTTTGTTCTACTGCGTCGTTACCTGCTACATCGTGTGCTTGTATGTAGTTGTTTGTTACTTGGTTGTTTGTTCCATTTGTTACTGTGATTATTGGTATTCCATTATTTGTAGCATTTATTAGTATTGTATTGTTTGATAATTGTATTTTTGTTGAATTAATAACATTAATTGCATGTATTGGATTGTTACTTGAGAGTGTGATATTGTTATATCTAATTTGAACTGTGTATCCTGTTAAATCATTTCTGTAATCTAGTAGGATTACATTATCCCCTTCACCAATAATGTTGTTATACCTCAATCCATCTGAAAATACACCAAGATCAGAGTTAATTATTATTACATTTTTCCCTTTTATTGTTAGATTATTTTGAATAAATGCTGCAGAACAGTTTTGAATATCAAATAATCTTGCAGTATCCTCTGCATTTATATCTATTGTAGTGTTAACCATTCTTAATGATCCTGAGAATGATGTTGGTAGTTTTATTCCAATAAAATGAAGTAGTGTTACATTAGTTCCTTTCATTGTGAAGTTCATGTCATGGAAGATTAAATATGTACTTCTATACTGTGTTTGACTATCTGAGATAATTGCAGTTATGTTTTCTCCAGTGACAGTTATACTTGCATTGGTAAATGTTAAACTATTAATTACATTATTTTCAAAGTCGGTTATTATTGCTGATTTATTCACATTATTTATGTTAATACCTATGAAGCTAGAATAAATTTTATCAGTAGATAAGAATTTGATAGTTCCATTATATATTGTGTAATTTCCAGTGTTTACCATGTTTATAGATGTGTTATTAAATATTAGGTCTACTCCATATAAATTGGATGCTAAAGCTAGCGTATCCCCATCACCAGTGTAGGAATATATTCCATCTGTATTGAATAATGTGGAATATGTTTGATTAGTTAAGAGTATTATTGTTGGAGTGTTATTAGTGATATTATTATTACCTGTTGATTCTACTGAGTAATCTCCACCTAATGAGTTATTATTAGAATAAAATACATTATTTACAATTGTATTATTTACTGAATTTGTAAGTGTTACAGCATATTTCGAGGTAGTATTTGCATTATTTTTTACTATGGTGTTATTATTAGAGTTAACTAGTACTATACCTGTATTATTACTGGTTATACTTCTACTATTATTTAGTATTGTATTAGTTGTGTTAGTAAATAATATTCCCTGACCATTTACCACGTGAATATTGTATCCAGTTATTGATATATTATTACTATCCTGTACTAGTATACCTGCTGTGGTAGGTGCTATCATGTCATATGTTCCTGTTACAGTAGTGTTACTTGTACCATTGATTTCTATCCTGTTTCCAGATATTTTACTATTTATACCAGAGAATGCTATAGCTATTGTATGATTTCCATTACCATAGAGGTTGTTATTATTTATAGTAACATTATTTATTGGTGATGTTTTTGTACTACTGTATACTTCAACTAGGTATACTCTGTTTGCATTTACTGTTATACTATTAGTAATTATTGCTGTTCCAGAAACATCAGCTACTCCATATGTATTGATTAATATACCATATGCATAGTTATCTGCTGTGATATTTATTTTATTTGAATTAATATTATTACTTCTAGCTGTACCATAACCTACCTGTATTCCTGAAGCATAATTTGTGGAAGTCATATTAATAATATTAGAGTTAATAATGTTATGATTCACATTCTCCCCAATGTTTATTCCATATGCATAGTCAGTTCCATTTACTGTTATTTTATTGTTTTTTACTGTGTTATTATCTGCTGTTTGTTCTGCTGAACCTTGGATTGTTATTGCTTCAACTGTACCTGTTCCTGTTGTAGTTGTAGCAACTACGTTTATTATATTATCTGTTATCATGTTTTTATCAGATAATATTATTATTCCAGCTACTTTAGAGAGAGCTGGGCTTGTACTCCAGTCTATATTTGTTGATGGAGCATAAATAATTATTTTATTATTATCTATTATGTTATTTATGCCTGTTACATATATTTCCTGTGCAGTATCCTTTGATATATGTTTTATTGTTATATCACGTACCTTGTTGTAATCAGTTTCTAGTATTACTGCTTTTTTACTGTTTTTTCCATTATTTATTGTTATGTTTGATAATGAAATTTTACTATCATTTGTTGAGGTAATTGTAGCATTATATAATGTTGCATTTATACCATTTACTGTTAATATTATGTTACTGAATGTGAAGTTTTTATTAGTGAATATTCCTTGTAAATTAATTGTTGAATAATTTCCAATGGATTTTGTTGCATTGAATACTCCGTCTTCATCAAAGAAATCTTGGTATAGGTCATCGGTTATAATATATTGATTACCTGGCTCTGGTGTATTGTTTTCAATTAAGTTATCACCAGTTGATATAATTGTAATATATCCTGCCTGTGTTGATGCTGTTAGATAATTATTTGTTATTGTGTTATTGCTTGTTGCTATATTGATAGTGTAATCATTGTTGTTTTCTATAATATTGTCTGAGATATTTATTTTATTTGCTTTTGTTATTATTACAGATCCTGTGATATTATTACTTGTTATATTAGTTTCTGATGCTTTAGCATTATTTAAGATTATATTGTATAGGTTATTTCCTGTAACATTAGCATTTCCTGTTGAAATTGTTGTGTTCTCTGTTATTGTGTTATTATATACTTTAACGTTTACTCCTGCGATTGTTAAGGATTTTGCTTTGTTGTTGATTATTATACTATTATTTGCTGCTCCTATACTATTAGATACTGTGTTATTTGCAATGTATGAGTTTGGTATTGCTACAATATAGCTTACTGCGTTGTTAATAATTGTTGAATTTTGTATTCCTTTTGTAGCATATGCTGTTGCTATTCCTAGTTTTCCAACATTTCCACTAATATAGTTATGTGAACCACCTATAACAATACCTAATGATATTGCTGATCCTTCCCCGAATATCTTGTTATTTGTAATATTATTATAACTATTATTTTCTGTTACTCCTGATGGTGGATTGTATGGGTTAATATATATTAAATTACCTACTTCACCTACTCCGACAACAGTACAATTATCTACTGTACAGTAATCGGATAATGTTAAAGCGATTGATGTACTTCCACCATTATTTTCTGTGTATACATAACAGTTTCTTAATGTGATGAATGTTGATCCACGTATTGCAGTTTGTCCTACACCACTTCCTACTCTCTGATTTGAAACAATCATTGACATGTTTGTAAATGTTACATTAGTTGTATTAGATACCCAGAATTGTGTATTATATAATTTTATACCTGTGAAAGTAGAATTAGCTGCTCCTGCTAAGACTTGGAATCTGTTACCAGAGGATTCACCAAATAATGAGCCTGCATGTGTATTCAATGATATGTTAGCATCATTAGTTGATGTTTCTACATTTACTGTTTTATTAAAGGTTAATGTTCCATTAATATAGATATAACCTTGAAAATCAATAGTATCACCATTAGCAATACTATCATTTAAATAATAAATATTAGAACTACCCTGAGATGTGAAAACAGTATTCCAATTATCTTGATTTACTATGTGAGTTGTAGGGTTTGCCTTTAAATTCTTATTATTTTTAACTGCATTTTTGTCTGTGCTAGTTGTTGTTTTTAAGTTTTTCTTAGTATTTGTAATATTATTACTAGTTTTAATATTATTATCTTCTTTTACAACTTCAGTGGTTGTTGTATGAGAAGTTATATGTGAATCTTCAACATTGGCTGCATTTGTATCATTATCTGATACATTAGTTGCACTAGTTGCTGATATACCCATTATTAAAACTATAAGAAGTACCACAAACATCAAAATCGATTTTTTTGACATATTTGTTTAAACTCCCTTGAATTATTAATTATTCAAATAAATTATAACAAAAATATATTTTACTTGAATATTTATAATTATATACAAAATATGATATAAAGTTAATCAAAACAAAGTACTATCAAACAGTCAATAACAATAACCACCCATATTAACAAGTACTAAATAAAAATAATAAAAAATATCATTATGATTAATAAAATAAGATTTGATATAAATATTTGTTATAAAAAAAAACTTGTTTATAACTAAATTAAATAAAAAAATTAAAATAAGAGAAGTAGAAGATAAATAAAAGTATCTCCTACTCTGAAATTATATTATTATTCTGTAACTGTTAGTGTTGAGTCTATTTCTCCACGGTAGTAATTATCAGCTAGGAATACTGTTGTTATTTTATAGTTTTTAACTCCCATATCTGATGGTATGTTGTATTCAAGTGTTGCAGTTCCATTTTCTACGGATATTGAGATTTTATTTCCATTATTGTCTTTTAGTGTTACACCATTAAGTTTGAATATTATTATTCCAGTGTTTATTTTCTGACTAGTGTTTGATTCATTTGTTATTTTTGTTGTTAGTGTTATGTTGTTTCCTCTATTTACTGTTACATCATCTGTTGTTATTGTTACTATGTTTTTTGCTGGTATTACTTCTGTTCCATTTTGTGTTGGATTGTTGTTGATTTTGTTATTGTTCATTGTTGTTGTGTTAGCTGCTGTGTTGAAAACTGCTCCTCCACGTGTTGCAGTGTTGCTTCTTATAGTGTTTTGTACGATGTATGTGTTTGTTCCACGAGTGTTTATTGCTCCACCGTAGGTTGCATTATTGTTTGTTATGTTGTTACCTGTTATTATAGCGTTAACTCCATTCCAGTTGTTGATTGCTCCACCATAATTTTGAGCATTGTTGCTTTTTATGGTGTTATCTTTTATTGCTGTGTTTTCTCCTATGTTGAAGATTGCTCCTCCACTAATACTTGCTTTGTTACTGTATATACTGTTGGATTGTACTGTGATGTTTATTCCTCTTATGTATATTGCTCCGTATTGTGCTTGGTTGTGGTGTATTGTGTTATTTGCTATTGTTGTATTTCTTGCATTCCAGTTGTTTACTGCTGCACCGGTTGTGTTTGCAGTGTTGTATTTTATTATGTTGCCTGTGATGTTTGTGTTTGTTCCTAGGTTGTTTATTGCTGCTCCACTTCTTGCTTTGTTAGCTGTGAAGTTGTTGTTGAGTATTCTGTTGTTATTTCCTATTATAAAGACTGCTCCACCACTTACACGTGCTGTGTTACTTGTCATGTTATTGTTGTTTAGTTTTAATCCTGTTCCACGATAGTAGATTGCTCCACCATAGTTTGCCTGGTTACTGGTAAATTTGTTACCTGTTATTGTTGTTTTTGTGGTTTCCCAGTTGTTTATTGCTCCACCAAGGGTGTTTGCATGGTTATTAGTGAATATGTTATTTGTTATCCATGTGTTTCTTCCTAGGTTGTATATTGCTCCTGAGGATATTGATGCATTGTTTTTAGTGAATGTGTTTTTATTTATGATTGTGTTGTTTCCTCTGTTGTATATTGCTCCGCCGTACATTCCGGTGTTGTTTGTGAATGTGTTTCTTAATATTGTTGCATTGTTTGCATTATAGTTGCTTATTGCTCCACCATTGATTCCTTTGTTGTTTAGGAATGTGTTTCCTGTGATGTTTGTGTTGTTTGCTCTGTTTAGGATTGGTGTGTTAGCAAAGTTTCTGAATGTCATGCTTTCTAGGGATACTAATCCATTTTGTATGTTGAATGCGTTGATTATCTTGTTGTTTCCATTTAATACTGGACTGTTATTTCCTATTATTTTAAGGGTTAGGCCATTATTAAGTACTACTGTGTCGTTTATGTTGTATGTGCCGTTTAGTATGTATATTAATGAGTTATTGTATGTGCTGTTTCTTATTGTGTTGAATGCGTATGTGTAGTTCCATGGTGTTTCTGGTGTTCTTCCATTATTACTACTTGAACCATTAACTGCTACATAGTATACTGATCCGTATCTTGTACCGTTAACGTAGTATGTTGTGGTTGCTGGTTCATATCCAACAAGATTATCATAGTTTATGGATAATATGTTGTTTCCAGTTTTTAATGAGCTAGCTGGTATTGTGACACTGGCACTGCCATTTGTTACATTACCTTGATATGTGTCACCATTTACTGTGATTGTTACAGTACCATCTGCTACATTGGTTCCATCTTCACCTACTACTTTAACATTTACTGTTGTAGCGTTTGATGTGATGGTCATGTTTTCTACTGTGATGGTTGGTTTTATATTATTTACAAAGTATGTTGTACTTGCTGTACTTTCATTGTATAATTCATTTCCTAGGTAGTGAGCATATATTGTTGTGTTTTCTATTTCTGTTGGTGTTATTGTTATTGTAGCTATACCGTTTGTTACGTTTGCTACTCCCAGTACAGTTGTATCATATGCTGTGAATTCTACTGTACCATTGGTTACTGCTCTTCCATCTTCACCTGTTACTGTTACAGTTATTGGTGTTGTTTTGTTTATTGTTGTGTTTATTGGGTCGATTGTTATTACTGCATTGTTTAGTAATACGTTGAGGTTGCTTGTTGTGCTTGTTGTAGCATATACTCCGTTAGGATCTGTGTAGGTTACTGTGATTACTTTACGTCCTGCTTCTTCTGATACGTAGTAAGCTGTTATAGTGCTTACAAATGGCTGTGATATTATTGTTTCTCCATCAACTGTTATTGTGATTGTACCAGTTATTGGGTTTCCATATGCATCGGTTGCATTTGCTTGTATTGTTATGTATTTGTTGATTGTTGTGTTTTCTGGGATGTTTTTATTAATTATTACTTTGTAGTTTCCATCTGCTGGTTGGTTATTACTTATTGTGATTCCTGTTTGTTCTACTGCGTCGTTACCTGCTACGTCTTGTGCTTGTATGTAGTTGTTTATTACTTGGTTATTTGTTCCTTTTGCTACTGATATAACTGGTGTTTCATCGTTTTCAGCATTTAGTAGGATTACATTATCTGTAATCTCTATTCTTGTAGCGTTAGTTACGTTGAATGCTACTACGGGGTTGTCACTGGTTGCTGTGATATTGTTATAATTAATATATTTAGTATTTGAAGTTGTATCATTAGTGTATGATACTACTGTTATGTTGTCACCATTTGCTATTATATTGTTGTATTGTAATGAACTCCATCCAAATATTCCATTGTTGGATTCTATAGCTTTTACGTTGTTTCCTTCTATAGTTACATTATTATTTTTGAAATCTCCGTTACATGTAAGTGTTACTAATACTTTTGCTGTATCATCTGCTTTAATGTTTATATTATTTCTTTCCAGTTCTATTAGACCATCTGGTGTCCATCTTGGGTTTGATGATGGTACTCCAACAAAGTATACTGCTGTTGCATTTTTACCTGTTAGTGTGATGTTGCTGTCTAATATTTCAAATGTTACATAATAATTTGTTTTACTTATAGATTCAATTGCTGTAACATTATCCCCTGTTACATTAATATTCATGTTAAGTAGATTGATTCTTGTATTACTGGTTCCAGTTTCATTGTTTACATCAACTATTACTGCTTTTTTATCTACATTGTCTATATTAATACCTGTTACTGTTACACTTCCAGCTTGACCACCAGTGTATTCTAGTGTACCGTTGTATATTGTGTAATTTCCAGCATTAATTAAGTTAATGAATGTATTGTTAAATATTAAATCTACTCCTTGTAGGTCAGAGCCTAATACTAGTACGCCTACTTTTTTATTTTCTGGTGCAACATAATTATATACACCATTTTCATCAAATAGTGATGAGTATGTCTGGTTTGTTATTACTAATAATAATGGGCTGTTGTCACCTACAGTAATATTATCACCATTTACAGTGTTTACTGCATTATCTCCACCTAATAGGTTATTATTGGAATATAATGTGTTATTGTTTACTGATGTGTTAGCTGAGTTTGTAACTGTTACTGCATACATTGATGTAGTGTTAGCATTTACTCCTCTTACAACATTATTATTAGCGTTAATTAATTCAACTGCTGTGTTATTAGTTTTTATTGTTCCTGTTTGACTGCCAATGTTTGAATTATTGGTGTTTATTAATTTTATTGCAGGACCATTAACTATATTAGTATTTCCATGATTAATTGTTACATTATCACTGTCTTGTACTAGTATTCCAGCAGTTGTTGGTGCAATCATATCATATGTACCTGTTACTGTAGAGTTACTTACACCATTTACATTAATTGTGTTTGCAGTTATTGTACTGTCTTTTCCTACAAATGCAATACCTATTGTATGATTTCCATTACCATTTAAATTGTTATTATTTATTACAATACCTGATACTGGAGATGTTGCAGTACTGCTGTAGGTTTCTACTAAGTATACATTATCAGCAGTTGCTGTTATAGTGTTTGAGGACATTGTTGTTCCTGATACATCTGATTTACCGTATACACTTATTAATAATCCGTATGCGTATGATTTTGCATTGATGTTTATTGTGTTTGATTGGAGTGTGTTATTTGCTGCTGTTCCGTATCCAATCTGTATACCTGCTGCGTAATTATCAGAGGTCATGTTAATGTTGTTTGATTGAATAGTGTTACTGTTAGCGTTTTCTCCAACATTTATACCATAAGCATAATCTGTTGCTTTTACTGTTACTTTATTGTTTTTTACAACATTATTGTTTGCAGTGCTTGAACTAGAACCTTGTACTGTAATACCTTCAACGGTACCAACACCAGTTGTGGTTGTTGCTATTATATTTACAATATTATTTTGTACAGTGTTTTTACCAGATAATATTATTATTCCTGCTACATTAGATACTACAGGATTTTCTGCCCAGTTCATACCCTTTGATGGAGCATAAACAGTGATACTGTTATTTTCTATTTTGTTACTTACTCCTGTTACGTATATTTCCTGTGCTGTTGATTTTGTAACATGTTTAATATTTACGTTACGTACTTTATTATTATCTGTTTCAAGTATTACTGCTTTATTATTATTTCTAGCATTGTTTATTGTTATGTTATTAATTGATAATTTACTTTCATCCATAGATGCGATTGTAGCATTATTTAATGTTGCATTTACACCTATAATTGTTAAAACAACATTTTTGAATGTGAAGTTTTTATTATTAAATGTTCCTAATAAGTTAATTGTTGAATAATTGTTTATTAAGCCTGTAGCATTGAATACTCCTTTTTCATCAAAGAAGTTATTATATGTTTCATCTGTAATATTATATATGCTACCTGCTTCTGGTGTGTTATTTTCTACAGTGTTACCATTTGCTATTGTTACTGTGTCCATACCAGCATGAGTTCCTGCTATTAAGTAGTTGTTTGCTATTATGTTATTTGTTCCTGTTACTGTTAATGTGTAGTCTTCTTCGTTTACAATAAGGTTATCTGATACATTTACATTTTTTGCATTGTTTAATCTAACTGTACCAGTTACATTGTTTGCTGTGATGTTAGTACCAGCAGATCTGGCATTACTTACAATAATATTATTAACTGTGTTGTTTGTAACATTTACAGCTGCATTGCTTACTGTTAATGTTCCAGTTACTTTGTTATTTCTTACTGTTGAAGTAGATGATGCTGTTAAGTTAACTACATTGTTGTTTTCAACAACACTACGTAATCCTGTAGTAATAGCATTAGCAGTGTTATTTGCAACATATCCATCCACCATTCCATTTATATTTCTTACTGTATTGTTTACAATAGTGTTATTTGCTGTGGTTCCACCCCAAGCTGTGGTTATAGCACCATTAGCTGTGTTACCACTTACAATATTATGTTGACCAGATAAAACAATACTCCATGAAATACCAGAACCTAATGGTCCCCTTACATCATTATTTGTAATATTATTATAACTGTTATTTAGTGTTGTACCCTGTGGAGCATTATAGATGTTAAGATATAATAAGTTACCTACGTTTCCTACTCCTCTGATAGTACAATGGTCAATAGTACAGTATTCTGATCTTGTGATTACAAATGAACTACTTCCACCATTGTTTTCAGTGTAAATATAACAATCACGTAGTGTGATGAATGTTGATGCTCTAATAGCAGTTTGACCTACTCCACTACCTACTCTCTGGTTACTTACAACCATGGACATGTTAGTAAATGTTATATTAGTTGTTTGAGTTACCCAGAACTGAGTGTTGTATAAGTAGATACCACTGAATGTTGAATTTGCAGCCCCAGGTCCAACCCAGAAACTATTACCGGGATTTTCACCGAATAAACTACCTGCAGTTGTATTCAATGATATGTTTGCATCTTTTGTTGATGATATTACATTTACCGGTTTTGTGAATCTTAGTGATCCGTTTACAAATAAATGACCTTGGAAGTCAATTGTATCACCATCTACAACATCATCACTTAAATCATAATTATGACTATTTGTTGAACTATTTGTACCGTTAGCTACAAATACTGTGTTCCAATTGTCTTGGTTTACCACGTGAGTTGTTGCTGTCTTTATATTCTTAGTGGTTTTTACTGTTTTAATATTATCAGTACTTGTTTTTACTGTTTTATTATTGTCAGTATTTGTTTTTACTGATTTTAAACTCTTCTTAGTGTTTGTAACTTTATTATCACTGGTTTTTATATTATTATCTTCTTTTACAACAGCTTGTGTTGTTGCATGTGAAGTTATATGAGTATCTTCAACAGTTGCTACACTTGTATCATTAATTGATACGTCAGCAGCACTTACCGCTGATACTCCAATAATTAAAACCATGAGAGCCATTACAAACATTAATGTCGATTTTTTAGACATTGTTTAATTAAACTCCTAATTTTTAATTGTTACATCCAAATAATTCATACTACAAAAAATAATACGTTTTACTTGAATATTAATATATAATAAAAAACTATCATATAAATTTTATTAACAATAAAAAAAAGTTTAATTATAACCATTAATATTAACTAGTGAAAAGAAGAACCAGACACCTCGAAAGATTATATAAAGCTCTAAAAAAAGATAAAACAAAAATAGTGAGTTTAATATAAAACCACATTATTTCTAAAAAAAAGTAGTATAAGTAATACTATTAAACTAGTAAAGTAGCTAAATAAATTAACACCATAAGTATAAGATCATAACATAAGTGCACAAGATATGATACTAATAAATTCTTAGTTCTTAAATAAGCATAAACTGTGACTATTGAACCATAACCTATAGTAACCACAGAATAAAATAAATCACTGTAAACCGATAAATGCATTGCACCAAAGAATGTTAAAGCAAATACAGTAGCAATAACCACACTAAATCCACGCTTACTAGTAAATTTATAAGATACATATAATGCTGTAATGAAAAGAATAAACTTATATAACTCCTCCCAAATTAGTTGAATAACAGTTTCAATAATATTCATAACTGTTAAACTAACAGCAAAATCATCCTGAGCAGTAACATTGGCCCCGGGAATAATACTGGCAAGTGACAAGGTTAAGATTAACTCACCAATAATACATAATATAATAAGCCAAAAATCATTAAGCTCGGGTACTTTAACAATCTCACCAAAATGTCCCTTAAATGCATAAATAACAACTAGAACCGGTAAAACAAGAATACCTATACTAATATACACATCATATCCGAATGAAGACGAGCCAAGAGCTAAAAACACTGAAACCAATATAAGAACATACCATTTATTATTAGATAATTTAGGATTATCATTATAAAATGGAAAATCAGTATTCCCGCGCTCCCATCCAATACTTTTTAATTTATCAAACATATATTCACCTTTTAACATATTTTTATCTAAAACAGTATATATACATATTTACAAAACATGGGGAATAATTAGAATAAGAATAAAAAAATTAGATAATATTAAAAAATGTTCAATTATAATAAAATTAGAAAAAAGTGTTTTACAAAAAAAGTATTACATAGAGGTAGATAAAGTAAAGTTAATACTTCACAGAACCTCTACATCTTTTATCAGTTTATGATTTATATACTGTTTCATTACCATTCTGTGTTGGATTATTTCTGATAGTATTGTTTTTAATTGTTGAAGTATTGTGTTTCATATCAAAGATTGCTCCACCACTAGTTGCAGTGTTACTTGTTATAGTGTTACCTGTGATTGTAGTATTTGTTGCACGGGTGTATATTGCTCCACCATAACTTGCATTGTTACTTGTTAGGTTATTGTTTGTTATTTTGGTATTTATTGCGTTGTAGTTGTTTATTGCTCCACCGTAGCTTTTTGCATTGTTGTTTCTTATTGTGTTTCTTGTTATAGTGTTGTTAGTTCCAATGTTATAGATTGCTCCTCCACTGCTTGTTACTTTGTTGTTGTATATTGTGTTGGATTGTATGGTTATATTGCTTCCTCTTAGGTATATTGCTCCATATTGTGCTTGGTTGTCATGTATTCTGTTACCTGTTATTGTAATAGTTCTTGCATTCCAGTTGCTGATTGCTCCACCGAGGGATGTTGCTGTGTTGTATTGTAGTAAGTTTGATTTGATAATTATGTTTGTTCCAAGGTTGTTTATTGCTGCTCCATTTTTTGCTTTGTTACTTGTGAAGTTGTTATTGGTTATGTTGTTAGATGTACCTATTACAAATAGTGCTCCACCACTTACACGTGCTGTGTTACTTGTCATGTTGTTTTTATCTAATTTTAATCCTGTTCCACGATAGTAGATTGCTCCACCATAGTTTGCCTGGTTACCAGTGAATTTGTTGCCTGTTATTGTTATACTAGTTGTATCCCAGTTGTTTATTGCTCCACCTAGAGTTTTAGCTGTGTTATTTGTGAACTGGTTGTTTGTTACTCTTGCATTTCTTCCTAGGTTGTATATTGCTCCTGAGGATAGTGTTGCATTATTTCTTGTGAATATGTTGTTATTTATGATTGTGTTGTTTCCTCTGTTGTATACTGCTCCACCATATGAAGCTGTGTTGTTTTGGAATACGTTATTATTTATTAATGCATTGTTTGCATTATAGTTACTTATTGCTCCACCATTTGTTCCTTTGTTGTTTAGGAATGTGTTACCAATTATTACTGTGTTTGGTGCTCTGTTTACAATAGGTGTGTTTGTAAATCTGGTGAATGTTATATCTTCTATGGATATTAATCCATTTTGTATGATGAAACCGTTTATTTTCTTATTATATCCATTAAGTACAGTATTGTTACCTACTACTTTAAGTGTTAAGCCATTGTTGAATGAAACAGTATTGTTTATTCTATAATTTCCGCTCAATATGTATATTAGTGAGTTGTTATAATCTGTGTTTCTTATTGTGTCGAATGCATATGTGTAGTTCCATGGTGTTTCTGGTGTTCTTCCATTATTACTACTTGAACCATTAACTGCTACATAGTATACTGGCCCATATTTTGTACCGTTAGTGTAGTATGTTGTAGTGGATGGGTCATATCCTATACTGCCATTATAATTAATGGATAATATATTGTTACTATTTCTTAATGCTGTAGCTGGTATAGTTGCATTAGCTACGCCATTTTCAATGTTTGCTGTGTATGTGTTACCATTTACCATGATAATTACTGCACCACTTGTTACAGTGTCACCATTTTCATCTGATACTATTACATTGACTGTAGTAGCACTTGATGTTATGGTCATGTTTTGTACTGTGGTACTTGTTGTTTTGTATGGTGTTGCTGTTACTGTTGTTGTTTTTTCTGATGGTTTTAGTGTTTGATTACCATTATATGTTACGGTTATTATATGATCTCCTAGTGTTGTTGGTGTGTAAGTGTAAGTGTATGTACCATTAACAGCATTTATTGTTGTTATAGGTGTTCCATCTACTAGTATGTTTACTGTTGCTGTGATTGGTGTGTTATCTACTTTAATTTCTCCACTTATTTCTATTGGAGTGTTTAGTACTGTTGTGTAATTTGCTTGGTTTACTGATATAGTTGGGGTTGATCTTGTATCTTGTACTGTTAACGTTTTTGTTGTTGTTGATGTTTTATAGGTTGTTGTCTCAGGATATGTTGCTGTTATTGTTACATCATCCATACTTGTTGGAGTGTAGGTTACTGTACATTTTCCATTTGTTATTGTAACATTCTGTGTAGTGTCACCTATAGTTACTGTGGTTACTCCATCAATGTTAGTATTATCATCAGCTGTTACGGTTATTGTGATTGTGTTTTCCTTGTACAATTCTAGGTTTCCGTCAATTGCTATGTTTGTATTTTTTCTTGTGTCCTGTACTGTTATTGTTTTTGTTGCTGTGGAATTTAGGTATTTCTTGGTTCCGGGGAATGTAGCTGTTATTGTTACATCATCCATACTTGTTGGAGTGTAGGTTATTGTACCTGTTCCATTGGTTATTGTAACGTTTTGTGTGGTGTCACCTATTGTTACTGTGACTATGGAATCTATTTTATCATTATTATCTGGTGTTACGGTTATTGTGATTGTGTTTTCCTTGTACAATTCTAGGTTTCCATCTATTGTTACTGTTGTGTTGTGTGTTTCTACTGGTAGGTTATCTTCTACATTTACGTTAGTTCCACTTACTATGAGTACTGATTTATCACCCAGTCCCTGTGTTGTGTATACTGTGTTATTTGTGATGTTTATGTTGCTAGAACTGTCTAATATTCTGAAACCTGGTCCTGTTGTTACATTTATCTTGTTATCTGTGATAGTTACATCTTTTACTTGTTGTAGTACTATACCTGATGTTGTTGGTTTTATCCAATCAGGTGATGCTCCACGAGTAGCATTAGTAGTTCCTATTACTAATATAGTGTTACCTGTGATGTTATAGTCATTACTCATTAATGCTATACCAGATGCATAGGTACCGTTACTAATAATAGTGTTATTTGATATTGTTGTGTTTTTAACTACTGATGATGATCCATATGGATATGCAAATGCTTCTATACCATATGTTTCATTACCTTTTACATATATTGTGTTATTATGTATAAGATTATTTTCAAAGTTTCCATCATTCCAGCTACTGAATATTATACCATAGGTTACTTGTCCTTCAGAGTATCCCGCTGTTACATCAATTATATTGTTTATAATTGTATTGTTGCATGCCGGGCTTTGGAAGAATTGTATACCATTAGCGTATGTGTTTGATGTTATGTTTATATTGTTTCCGTCAAGTGTATTGTTATATACATATCCACCCATGTTTATTCCATATAGGTAATCAGTTCCGCTACCTATTATAATGTTATTTGTTATAGTGTTGTTTGTAAGTTTTACTCCTGTTGGTGCTTGTACTGTTATAGCTTCTATTGTACCATAACCAGAAGCTGTTGATGCATATATGTATAAGTAGTTATTATCAATTGTATTGTTATTGGATGATACTATTATGTTTACTGTTGGTGCTATTGATGGGTCGCTGAAGTAATCTACACTGTCTGATGGACCAATAACTGTAATGTTACTATTAACTACTTTATTATTATCACCATTAATGATTACTAGTTGTGCTTTACCGGTTGTTGTATTTTTTACTATTGTCACATTATCTATTGTGTTTCCTTTGGAATTAAGTATTATAGCATTTTTACTATCTGTATCTGTGTTATTTATTGTTAAATCTTTTATTGTTAATTTTGAGTTGTCTTTGCTGGTTATTGTTGCATTGTATAATATTGTGTCATCTGTACCTGTTAGTAATATTTCTTGTCCTGAGAATGTGAATATATGATTATTTACAAATTTTCCACTTAGTACTACTTTGGATACAGGTTCTGTGTAATTAAATACTCCTTCACTATCAAAGTAGTTATTGTATGTGTCATCTGTTATTGTTAATGTTGTTGGCTTATTATTTGATACAATGTTAGATTCGCCATTATTACTTACTGCTTCATCACCTGCTAATTCCTTAGCATATAATATGTTATCTGTTACTGTTACATTAGTTGCTCTTTTTGATAGTGTTATTGCGTAGGTATCTGGTGAATTTACTGTGTTGTTTATTATTGTTGCATTATTTACTTTCTGGTTTGATTTTGGTCCTAGTACAATGGAACCATTGATTATGTTTTTGTTAATGTAGATGTTACTTACTGTTCCACTAGTACCTGTTACTGTGATATTACCTTTTATATTGTTACCTGTTACTGTGATATTTTCTGTTGATAATGAGGATGATGCTGCTGTGAATACTACATCTCCATATACATTATTGTTTGTAATATTATAGTCATCTATTACTCCACTGTTACTTGATAGTACTGTGAGTTTTGTCATGTTATTATCATGTAGTTTTACTGTACCTTGCAGGGTTGTTAGATTAAATTTATTGTTGTATGCTTCACATTCTGATACTATCTTAGCTGTACCACTTACAGTGTTATTTACTACTAAACTATCTGTAGTTACTGTAAAACTACTACCATTTAATAGTACATTGTTTCTGTAGGTGTTATTTATTGATGGAATTCCCACATTACCTTCGGTACTTGTTCCACTACCCCACTGGTTTATAATACCTTGTCCTTTATTGTATTCAATTGTATTATTCTCTATTATATTATGGGAACCAGCAATACCTATACCATAACATATTGCTAGAGCAGTGTTTGGTCCATAGATTCGGTTGTTTGAAATAATGTTATATTCATTAGTATGATTAGTATCAGGTATATCTATATTATATGTGGTTAGATACATTAAGTTACCAATATTACCTACTCCAACAATGGTGTTGTTATCAAAGGTACAATGATTTACATAAGCACCTACTAGTGTACTGTGTCCACCATTGTCTTTTGTTCTGAAATAACTGTTTTTTACTGTGATGTATGAGGAGTTTGCCCTGATAGATGTAACTCCTATTCCACCACCAATTACCTGGTTTTCATTGATAACTGTTATATTATTTAAGGTTACATTTTCTGTGTTGTTTATGTATAATTGTGTGTTGTAGAAGTATATTCCCGTGATGTTACTTCCTGAACCATTACGTAGTATTGTAAATGCATTTCCATAGCTTGCTCCGAAGAAATCTGTACTTGTAGAATTTAATGAAATATTAGAATTATGTGTTGTAGAAACTATGTTTACTGGCTTGTTAATAGTCATTGTATAATTAAATGATTGTGATGAGATAAAATTTCCCTGTAAGTCAAGGGTGTCTCCACTTGTTACATTATCATTTAATGAACCATTTGTAAAGTAGTTTGTGTATGTCTTATTTGTTACTATGTGTGTTTGTGTATCTTTCTTTAAATTCTTAGATGCTTTCTTCGTGGTTTTTGTTGTCTTTTCCTTTGTGACATTATCTGTCTTAATCTCTTTTGTTGCCTGTGATACCTCTGTGGTTTTATGATCAACTTCTACAATATCACTTGATACTGCATGAGTTGTTGAATGAGGACTGTCAACAGTTGCTGTACTAGTACTGTTATCCTCTATACTAGCTGCACTAACTGCTGATATTCCTATAATTAAAACCATAAGAGTCATCACAAACATTAAAGTCGTTTTCTTTGACATATTCTTGTTTTAACTCCTTGAATTTAGTTTACATTCAAATAAGTCATATCTTAAATATGTTTTACTTGAACAATTTATATTTATATTATAAATATGATATAAATTTATTTTAATTAAAAAATAATTGAATAGTTAATAAGGATAAACATAATTATCAGGTAAAACCAGACAAAAATAAGAAGAGAAATCAGTTTATAGTAATTAAGTAGAAAATATGTTATTCTTTTATAATTAAATCATGCCCAGAAAAGGTTTACACATTAATTATTATATATAAATAAAAAAAAGGTCTAAAAAAAGAAGGAATGGAAGGAATTCCAGTCTATTTATCTAGAATTCGTCATCATATGTTTTCGATAGTCACATATTTTTAGTGTGCTACCTCTGATCCATTCTGTGTTGGATTATTTTTTATATTGTTATGGTTCATTAGTGTTGAAGTATATCCTGTGTCAAGGATTGCTCCTCCTTTGACTGCACTGTTTCTTGTTATAATGTTTTCCATGATTATGGTATCTGTTGCACGGGTATTTATTGCTCCGCCATAGGTTGCGTTGTTGTATGTTAAGTTGTTACCTGTTATTCTTGTATTTCTAGCATTCCAGTTATTGATTGCTCCACCATAATTGTTAGCATTGTTGCTTCTTAAAGTGTTAGCATAGATTGTGCTGTTTACTCCAATGTTGAAGATTGCTCCTCCACTAATACTTGCTTTGTTACTGTATATGTTGTTGGATTTTACTGTGTTGTTTGCTCCTCTTATGTATATTGCTCCGTATTGTGCTTGGTTATGGTGTATTGTGTTATTTGTTATTGTTACATTTCTGGCATTCCAGTTGTTTACTGCTGCACCTGTTGTATTTGCAGTGTTGTATTTTATTGTGTTACCACTTATGTATGTGTTTGTTCCAAGGTTGTTTATTGCTGCTCCGCTTCTTGCTTTGTTAGCTGTGAAGTTGTTATTTGTTATATTGTTGGATGTTCCTATTACAAATACTGCTCCACCACTTACACGTGCTGTGTTACTTGTCATGTTATTGTTGTTTAGTTTTAATCCTGTTCCACGGTAGTAAATTGCTCCACCATAGTTTGCCTGGTTACCATTGAATTTATTACCTGTTATTGTTATACTGGTTGTATCCCAGTTGTTTATTGCTCCACCAAGTGTGTTTGCATGGTTATTTGTGAAGTTGTTATTTGTTATCCTGGTGTTTCTTCCTATGTTGTATATTGCTCCTGAGGATATTGATGCATTGTTTTTAGTGAATGTGTTGTTATTTATGATTGTGTTATTTGCTCTGTTGTATACTGCTCCACCATACATTCCTGTGTTGTTTTGGAATACGTTATTATTTATCAGTGCATTGTTTACGTTATAATTACTTATTGCTCCACCATTGATTCCTTTATTGTTTATGAATTTATTTTCAATTATGGTTGTGTTGTTTGCTCTGTTTAGGATTGGTGTATTAGCAAAGTTTCTGAATGTTAATTTTTCTATTGATAATACTCCATTTTGTATGTTGAATGCATTGATTTTCTTGTTATTTCCATTTAATACTGCATTATTGTAGCCTATTATTTTAAGTGTTAGACCATTATTAAATAATACTGTACTATTTACACTGTAAACTCCATCTAATATGTATATTAATGAATTATTATATGTACTGTTTCTTATTGTGTTAAATGCGTATGTGTAGTTCCATGGTGTTTCTGGTGTTCTTCCATTATTACTGCTTGAACCATTTACTGCTACGTAGTATACTGGTCCATATTTTGTGCCGTTAGTATAGTATGTTGTACTTGCTGGTTCATATCCAACATTATTAGTGTAGTTTATGGATAGTATGTTGTTTCCTACCTTTAATGTGCTTGATGGTATTGTTATACTTGCTATACCGTTTGTTACATTTGCCTGGTATGTTTTACCATTAACTAGGATTGTTACAGTACCATCTGCTATATTGTTACCGTTTACATCTACTACTTTAACGTTTACTGTTGTAGTATTTGATGTATGCGTCATGTTTTGTACTGTTATTGTTGGTTTTATATTATTTACTGTGTATGTTGTGTTTGCTGTGGTTTCATTGTATAACTCGTTTCCTAGGTAGTGAGCGTATATTGTTGTGTTTATTATTTCTGTTGGTGTTACTGTTATTGTTGCTACACCATTTGTCACGTTTGCTGTTGCTAGAATTGTATTGTCTTCTGTTGTGAATTCCACTATTCCTTTGGTTACTGCTCTTCCATCTTCACCTGTTACTGTTACGGTGATTTGTGTTGTTTTGTTTATTGTTGTGTTTACTGGGTCTATTGTTATTATTGCATTGTTTAGTAGTGCTTGTAGATTATTGGTTACAGTGGTTGTAGCATATACTCCGTTAGGATCTGTGTATGTTATTGTGATTACTTTAAGTCCTGCTTCTTCCGGTACGTAGTATGCAGTCATGTTACTTGTGAATGGCTGTGAAATTATGGTTTCTCCATTTACTGTTACTGTGATTGTACCAGTTATTGGGTTTCCAAATACATCAGTTGCGTTTGCTTGTATTGTTATGTATTTGTTGATTGTTGTGTTTTCTGGGATGTTTGTGTTTATGATTACTGTGTAGTTTCCTTCTACTGGTTGGTTGTTATCTATTGTGATTCCTGTTTGTTCTACTGCGTCGTCACCTGCTACATCTAGTGCTTGTATGTAGTTGTCTGTTACTTCGTTTCTTGATCCGTTTGCTATTGATATAACTGGTGTTTCATCGTTTGTAGCGTTTATTATTATGGTATTGCTATCTAAATATATTCTGGTTGCATCAGTTACATTAAATGCTAATACAGGGCTGTTACTGTTTAATCTGATATTGTTATAATACCAATATTTATTACTGGTTGTTGAATCATTAGTGTATATCATGACAGCTATATCATCACCAGTACCTGTTATGTTATTGTATTGGAATCCATCATAGTAGCTTAATAATCCATTGTTAGCATTTATAACAGTTATGTTATCTCCATCGAAGTTTACATTATTATATTTGAAATTTACATTAGCTGTTGTTACATCAAGCACTTTTGCTGTGTTTCCATTTAATGTTAGATTATCATTCATTAATTCTATTGTACCTGTAGGTGACCATCTTGGATTAGAGTTTGGTTGACCTGTGAAGTTTACTATTGTACTGTTTGACCCAGTCATGGTGATATTATCATAGTTTAGTGATATGTAAGCATATTGATCTCCTTCGCTGCTGTTTGAGGATATTGCTGAGATGTTATCTCCTGTAACTGTGATGTTTGCATATTTTATGTATATGCTTGTTTGATATGATGAGCTTGTAGGGTCTTGTATTGTTCTTATAGCTGTTTTATTTATGTTGTTAATGTTTATGTAGTTAAGGTTTCTGTCTCCACCAGTTAATAGGAATGTTATTGTTCCATTGTATATTGTGTAGGCTTCGCTGTTTAGGAATGTTACATCTTTATTAAATGTTAAATCCTTATTATGTAAATCTCCGTTTAATGTTAATATATCAAATGTAATATTGTCTTTTAGTGTTGCATTTTCATCAAAGTATGTGTTGTATGTTTCATCTGTTAGTAATATTATTGTAGGAGTGTTTGATTCAATTGTAACATTGTCTGATGTTTTGTTTGTTACTGCTGCATTTCCTCCAGTTATGTTTCCAATGTTTAGGTAGTTTTTAGTTATGTTTATATTATTTGACTGTGATACTATTATTCCATTTCCTGCTTTTTGGTTGAATGTGTTACCTGTTACTGTTACATTTCCTGAACGGGTTATTGTCATCATTGCATTATTTTTGTTGTCGGATGTTGATGTTGATGTTATTGCATAGATTCTTGTATTATTAGTATTTGTGATTATGAATCCTGTGTTTTTATCACCATATAACTTATATGTCGCATTGCCTATTGTTGTGTTTTTTGCTCCTTCTAATTCTACACCAATGCTTGTTGGTGCTGTGATGTTCTGTATATAGAATTTTTCTAGGGAGTTATTTGTCACTGTTCCTGACCACTGACTAGTTAAATATGCACCATAGGATACGTTTGTTGAGGTTGATGTTGCATATCCAGCTATGTTATTATTATATGATGGTCCAGATATTTGTAAAGCATAAGCATAATTATTACTGTTAGCAGTGAAGTATGAAAGTGAAGTACTTGTCTCTTCTGCACGTGCAAGGTTTAATGCATATGCATACATATCTCCATCAACATTAATTCTAGTATTATATAATGTATTTCCAGATACTAGTAATCCGGCTGTTGGTGATTGTATATCAATACCATCTACTGTACCATAAGCTGTTCTGTTATTATTTGCTTTAACTGTTACATTAGTTATGTTTATATAGTTATCAGATGATTGTACTAGTATACCTATAGTGTTTGTTATACCAACAGGATATTTAGACCAGTCTACATCTACTGATGGTCCTACAACATTTACTTTTGTTGATTGAATAGTATTTTCATCATCAGCTAATATAATTGCATGTATTTTACCATTTGTGTTAACATTAATTTCAGAGTTTATTACTTTATTATTTGTAGAATTTAATAGGATTACATAACCTATACTTGAATCAGTATTATTGATTTTTAATCCATCAATAGCTATTCTGGAATCATTTTCTGAGATTATTGATGAATTATATAGTACTGCTGTATCATTATTTGCTAGGTAAACATTAATATTATTGAATACAAATTTCTTGTTTGTTATATTTCCTGAGAATAATATTTTACTTCCAGATTGTATTGTTCCAGGTATAATTTTACCATCTGCATCAAAGTATTGTGAGTAGTTATTATTTGTTACTATGATTATTGATGCTTTTGGTGTGTTATTTTCTACTATGTTATTATTATTTGAGCTTACTGATAAGTCTCCACTTAACATTCCAGAGGATAGTGTGTTATTTACTATTGTATTATTTTTTGCACTGCTACTTGTTGTTACTGTGTAGTCACGTAGTGTTTTTACTGTATTGTTTGCTATTATGTTATTGTTACCGTTAAGGTATATGTAATTGTTTAGTGTATTGTTATACACATAAGAATTTGCTGTTAGGTATAATCCATAACCTGTTGATAGGTTGGATACATCTATTTTATTTCCATTTATTGTTGTATTAAATACACTGGATGCACTGTAGAATGCGTATACTGGTTTTGATGCTGATAACATTGTAACTGTTAGTGTTGATGGTTGCATGTTACTGAATGTGTTATTTGTTATATTGTGTGATGTTTCACTTACATATCTAGGGTTTAATTCATATATTCCTGTGGAGTTGATGAATTTATTTCCTATTATTGAGACATCTCCAGATCCAATGTTTATATCACATTGATTGTTGTTGATAAATGTACAGTTTTCTATACTTGTGTATATATCTGTTACTTTGTATTGACGATAGTAGTCAGCTGTACCTGTGTTAACATATATACCAGGACCGTTCTTGTATCCGCTAGTACCATCGTATCCTTTTCCATTCATTAATGTTGAGTTAGCTATATATAATATATGGTCATTTGTTACTGTTCCCCAACGTGCATAATTATCAGTGAATAATAGGTTGTTAAGGTATGCTGTACCATTATTATATATTATACCCATGTTACCTGTACTGTCAGATTTACGGTTAGAGTCAAAGATACTGTTATTTACTGTTAATGTAGCATTTGGTCTGTTTCTTATTGCTGCTCCAACACCACAATGGTTATTATAGAAGTATACATTAATCACATCTAGTGTTGCATAGTTATCTATTGGTGCTTGTTTATATGCTGCAAAACTGCTGCCACCTTTTACCCATGCATTTTCCATTGTCATGTTAGTAATTGTTATTTTACCATTACCTGGTGTTATGTTCATAAACCAGTTACCTGTTGCATTAATATAATTTTTCCAATTATCAGATGATCCCCAGTAGAAACCATTCTGTTGAATATCATAATTTACTTCACCATCAAATACAGTTTTGTTTACACCACTACCTATGAAGTTAATAGTGTTATTTCCCGGTACTGTAAGATTAGTGTTACCTACGCCTTTATATGTTCCAGCAGCAACATGTATATTATACACGGAGTCATTAGTGGTTGCACTAATAGCTTTTCCTACTGTTTTATAGGGAGCGTCCTGTGAACCTGCATTTTCATCAGATCCATCAGAATCTGATACGTAAAGATTCACTTCATTATCTGTCTTTAATTGTTTTGTTGAAGTATTTTTCTTAGTACTAGTTTTCTTCTCGGAAGTAAGTTGTTTATCATTACTTTCTTTTGAGACACTTGTCTTTAAACTAGTCTTCTTATTAACACTAGTATCCGTTGTTACCACGTCATCTGCATGTGAAGCTGTTGTGGTAGTAACACTAGCATGGGATGTTGTGGTAGTAACATTACCTGGTGAATCTGCTGCACTTAGTGCACCAAGACCCACTAGTAAGAATACTAGTGTTGTTAATAAGAATATACGTTTTATATTCATATTCATAATTATTCTCCAAAAGTATATCTATTAGAAGATATGTTAGTGGTTATACAACATATCCTCTAATATAATACTATTTTATGAAAAATAATATATAAAATTTGATATTATATAAAAAATATTTTAATAATTAAACAAATAATAAAATAGAAATAAATAAACCTTGAAAAAATATAATCTTAATTAAAATAAACTCCATATATACTATATAAAGAGAAAATAAACATCAAACCATGTAACACGGTGTAATTTCATGATAAAAGTAGAACATTTAACAAAAATTTACAAACTAGAAGATAACAATATGATAAAAGCCCTCGATGATGTATCCTTCGAAGTAGAAGACCATGAAATATATGGAATAATGGGAGTAAGTGGCTCAGGAAAATCAACACTCATGAGAATATTAAGAGGAGTGGAACCATTCAATGAAGGAAAAATAATAATAGACGATCTAGAAATCACTCAAGATAATTACTCAGAATACAAGAATGACCTCAAAGAAAAAACAGCAATCCACCTGCAAAGATCATTCGGATTATGGTCAGCAACAGTCGCAGAAAATGTAATACACAAACTGGTAGGAATAAAAACAGGAGACGAGACAACAGCAAACATAGAAACAGTGAAAGATGAATACATGGACGAAGCACTGGATATACTAGATACTGTAGGATTAAAGGAAAAAGCAAACCATTTTGCACCAGTACTAAGTGGGGGAGAAAAACAGAGACTAGTACTAGCAAGACAACTAGCGAAGAAACCAGAAATACTATTATTAGACGAACCAGCAACAATGAGCAGTCCACATAAGAAGAAAGAAGTACTGGATACTATAAAAAGAATCAATGAGAAATATGGAACAACAATTATTATAGTATCACACCAGCCAGAAATACAGAGATACTTAACTAAAAGAACTATGTTAATCTTCAATGGAAAAGTACAGGAGATAAATGATACAGAAACAATAATCCAGGAATTCCTATCAGACGAAGAACCTGTATATCCTATAGCAGAAATGGACAGAACTCAACCTATAATAAAAGTAGAAAATCTAACAAGAGATTTCTACCTTTACCGCGGAGGACACGTACTAACAATCCAAAATGTAAGTTTCAACGTGAATAAGGGAGAAATACTATCAATAATCGGGCCAACAGGTTCAGGAAAAACAGAAATACTAAGAATGATAGCAGGATTTGAGGAACCGGATAGCGGACGAATAGAAATACTAACAGGTGATACATGGACCAGTATGAATGACTACGGAGAAAACCGTATGCAAATCAGGAAGAACATGGGATTTATGCATCAGGAATTTGCACTAACCCCACATACTCCTATACTAGAACAAATAGCATCCAAGTTATCACCAAAAATGGATGAAGTATACGATCAGGCAAATAAAAAAGCAGATGAACTAGGATTAAGCAAGGAAACACTAGATATACTATACCAACTAACCGATATTTCAAGAACAGAGGCAATAGAAAAACTACAGAAAATAAATTTAAGTTCAGAAATATTAGACTTATTATTCCCAAGTATAGACATAGAAAAAGTAATAGAATACAGTAAACCAGTGTTTGAAGCATTAGACCTACCACTACCACTACTAACAAGACAATTCATAGAATTATCTGGAGGACAAAAAGTAAGAGTAGCAATTGCAACAGTACTAGCATCAAACCCTGATATATTAATACTGGACGAACCATTCGGAGATCTTGACCCTGTAACATTAAGAACCGTGGCAAATTCACTTAAGAAAATCAATGAAAGATTAGAAACAACAATAATCATAGTAAGCCATACAATGGACTTTGTAAAAGAAGTATCAACACGCAGCATACTTATTAATAATGGTAAACTAATAACAGAGGGCGACCCTGAAACAGTTACAGATAAATTTATGGAAACAGAAAATATAGAATAAAGAGGAGTTATCGATATGATAGAAAAAATACTAGTACCAACAGATGGATCAGACTTATCAAAAAAAGCTGCAAAAAAGGCAATAGAACTAGCAAAAGGATTAGATGCTGAGATAATAGTAACTAATATTATGGATCAGAAGGCAACTATACCTTATGATGAACAGGAAAAAAGAGCCCATGAATATGTACAGGAAATTATTGACATGGCAGTAGCTGAGGATGTTAAAACAAGCAGTATGATCATATTTGGAAGTCCTAATTATGATATTATGACTGTTACACTAAAAAGTGAGGCAGATATGATTGTTATTGGTACCCATGGAAATACTGGCCTTAAATCATCAATCCTTGGTAGTTTTGCACAGGCTACTCTTAAAAATGTAGATTTACCAATATTACTTGTAAAATAACACAAATCAACCCCCATACTTTTTCTACTATTTTTTTATTATATAATTATTTATTGATGTAATTAAACAATCAAATATGTCATCTATGGAGTTAAATGTATAATCACTTTCTTTGTTAAATAATGTGTTAAATAATTGTGTAGCTGGTACTTTTATATCATTAAGTTCTAGTAGGCCTACCTGTACTTCATCTATTAGGTTTATTAAACAGCTTATTAGTGCTATTTTCTCTGAGTTATTATTAAATTCATAGAAGAGTGTTGCATATTCAGTTCTACTTATATTCTCAGTTTTATCAAAAAGTGTGTCGAAGTATATATTAAATCTTGATAATCTGCTTAGTATTGTTTTCTGGTATTCGGTACTCATTGCTGTTTGTAAATATAATGCTTTTCTGGTTGCTTCTTGAACTGATTTTGCTATTAGTTCTCCTAATTTGGAGTGTTTACCTGCATTTTCTATATGATTATCGCTAGATTTGTTTGATATGATACATATTCCATCAGTACCTGTGCCTGTTGCTATGTTTGTGGAGTATTGGCTTTCTAGTTTTAAATCCTCCAATATACTGGTTTTTGCCTCGGTTGCTGTTATTATTCCTGTTACTAGTGCTCCTGGTTCTAGGTTACAATTTACTATTGTTATTATATTTATGGTACCTATGTCTAGGTAGTATTTATTATTATATTCATAGAATGATGCTGGATCTCCTGCTTTTACTCCATTTTTATCTGCTCCTGCAGTTACGATTGTTGTTACTTGTAATTCTTTATATGTCTTGGTTGATATAGCATAGTTGTCCATACATGCTGAAGTTATTAGGCCAGTTGATGTTTCTGGGTTTAAGCCTAAATGTTTCATATAGTTCTTCTGGAATTCAAGGTATCCTTTGTGTTCTATGTCGTTATAATCATTTCCTTCTATTGACTGATTTACTATGTGTGTCATGTTTTCTTGATATCCTGCATTTAGCCATGATGATATTATCAGGTTATTATCTACTTTTGATTCAATGATTATTGCACCATCACGTTTTATGATGTTAAAATTTTTATTAGAATATATTGTTTTAGAATAATAATTACTCATATAGTACTCCTAGTAATATGGTTAATAATTAATAAAAAAAATAAAAAAATAGTTTAATATAATAGTCCTTAGCGGAGTCGAACCGCTGTCACAAGATCCAGAGTCTCGTAGGATTGCCACTACCCTAAAGGACTAATTATGTATTAGTAACATAATACTAATATAATAATTTGTTAATCATGATATTTAAATTTTATTCTAATGAATAATAGAATTATGAAAAGAAATAATGAGAGCTAATTTTCTTGCTAACCAATAGGAATCAAACAGAAAAAAATGATACAAATGTTACATAATTTAGTATTTTTAATTAAACGTGACAATAAATAAGCATAGCTTATTAAAACTATAAATATTAATAAAAAATATAAATAGATAACAGATAATAAAAATAAGAAAAAAATATAAATGTGATTTAGATATGGACGAAAACAGAGGTTTATTAATCGGAAGAATGCAACCAGTTCATAATGGACATATTAGTGTAATACAAGAAACACTAAAAGAAGTAGATGAACTAATAATAGGTATAGGTAGTGCAGAAAAAAGCCATACAGACTCCAACCCCTTCACAGGAGGAGAAAGAATATTAATGCTGACGAAAGCACTACGAGAACATAAAATAGACTCCTCACGATATTACATTATACCACTAGAAGACATATCCTGCAATTCACTATGGGTAGGACATGTTAAAATGCTAACACCACCCTTCTGCAGAGTATACTCAGGAAACAGCCTAGTACAACAATTATTCGAGGAAGACAACATGAAAGTAGTGCAGCCACCACTATTCAATCGTACAATATACTCAGGAACAGAAGTAAGAAGAAGAATGTTAAACAATGAAGACTGGGAAGCACTACTACCAAAATCCGTGGTAAAAGTAATAAAGGAAATAAAAGGAGTAGAACGCATCCGAAAACTACATAAAAAGGAAGTTAGTGAACTAGTACAATAAACAATAAAATATAATACAAAATCAATAATAATAAAACAAGAGATGTTGAGAATGGGATTTATAAGAGACAGCATTCATGGCGACTTACACCTAACAGATTTTGAATTAAAAATACTAGACACCGTCGAAATGCAGAGACTAAGACGCATAAAACAACTAGGATTCACAAACCTAGTATATCCTGGAGCAAATCACACCCGATTCGAACATTCAATAGGCACCCTTTTCCTAGCAAACAAGATAGGAACACAACTAGAACTAGACAATGAAATAATAGAACTACTTAGAGTCTGCGGATTACTACACGACATAGGACATGCCCCATTTTCACACGTATCTGAAAGAGCACTAAAACATGATCATGAAACAGTAACCAAGGAAATAATCAGTGATTCCACAATAACCGATATAATAAATGATAAATTCGACACCAAGCTCATAACAAGCATAATTGATGGCGACACAAAGTATGGTAAAATAATCTCAGGAGACCTTGACGTAGACCGGATGGACTACCTGATGAGAGATTCCTACTACACTGGTGTGGCATATGGTATTATAGATACAGAACGGCTGATATACAGTTTAACATATGAGGGAGATGACCTAGTACTATCAGATAAGGGCGTACAAGCAGCAGAATCAACACTACTAGCCCGTTACTTCATGTATCCTACAGTATATCAGCATCATACAACAAGAATAGTAAACAGTATGTTCAGAGTATCACTAAAAAGACTACTGGAAGACAAAGTAGTAACAGAAGAACAACTAAGATACATCGATGATGGAGACCTAATCAACATAACAAGAAACACGAAAGGATTACCCGAAGAAACCATGCGAAACATAGACACAAGACACCTATACAAGCGGGCAGACAATATACACCTACAACAATATGAAGATCCCGGAAAAATAGTGGAAATGGACACGAAATATCTACGAGAAGCAGAAGAAGCAATAGCATACAAGCTAGACTTAAGTCCGGAGGAAGTAATAATAGACATGCCTGAGGAATTATCATTCAAAAAGATGAGTATACACGTAAAAACATATCAGGGTCTAAGACCATTATCAGAGGTATCAACAATCATAGATTCATTAAAGAAAGCTCAGTACAACTATGCAGACCTATCCTTATACATGTCCAAGGAAAATAAACAAAAAGCAATAGATAAAAATATTAAAATAGAAGACTACTTAACTCTACCAGTGTGATTGCCATGAAAATAAAAAAACGAATAAAAGCAAAACTAACCAAGAATGAATACCGCAGCATAGTAGACAAGGTAATCCAGTACAACCAAAGACATGGAAAACTACCTACATATATCACATACGGTGATGAAAAAATATACAAGAATGAATACATGGAAGCCATTGAATACGCGAACAAATTCATACTAGAAAATGGTAGAAATCCAGAAAAAGTAGTAATCTATGAGAAAAAACATAATCACTAAAAAAAAATCTTACACTATTTTTTATTTAATAATAACTTTTTTTAATATTTAAAAAAAAATAAAATATTTTTTTGGAGAAGAAAAATAGTATAATCATTAAAAGTATTTCTTTTTTATATACTATTATATTTTAAAAAAAAAAGGGGCTTAAATTAAAGTCTAACTCTATTGTCTTGGATGATAGTTAGGACTTTCATTAGTAATAGTTATATCGTGAGGATGGCTTTCAGACATACCATTAGGAGTTATATGTACTAATTCTGCTTTTTCATGCATTTCATCTATTGATTTAGCACCAACATAACCCATGGATGATTTAAGACCACCCATTAACTGGTATACAATTTGACTAGCTTCTCCCTTATAAGGAACAACACCTTCAATACCTTCAGGCACTAGTTTAGTAGAGTTCATGTTACTACCAGAGTTCTGGAAGTATCTGTCTTTTCCAGCACCTACTCCACCAGTCATAGCACCAAGAGAACCCATTCCACGGTATTGTTTGAATTTTCTACCATTTCTAATAGTCATCTCACCAGGGGACTCTGTAGTACCAGCTAGTAAACTACCAATCATAACAGCATTAGCTCCTACTGCTAGTGCCTTAGCAATATCACCGGAGTATCTTAGTCCACCATCAGCTATTACTGGTACACCGTAATCCTCTGCTACATCAGCAACACTGGATACTGCGCTAAGTTGTGGTACTCCTACACCTGCTACAATTCTAGTTGTACATATTGATCCAGGACCTATACCTACTTTTATACCATTAATTTCTGCTTTAAGTATATCCTCTGCAGCTTTTGCTGTTGCAATGTTACCTAGTAATACATCAGATTCTACGTTTTTATTCATTTCACGTACTGATTCTATGATATCGGTTTTATGTCCATGTGCACTGTCAATAGCAATAATATCTGCTCCAGCATCACTTAATGCCATAGCTCTTTCCATGTCAAAAGGTCCACATGCTGCTGCTACAAGGTATCGGCCATTTTTGTCACGTACAGCATTGCTGTATTTTTTACGTTCAAGAATGTCCTTCATTGTTACTATACCAACAATTTCATTATTGTCAGAAACTACTGGTAATCTTTCAACCTTATTTTCATATGCTAGGTCTAGTGCTGTCTCAGTATCAGTATCCTCTGATATTGTTACTACATTATGGGTCATTGCTTCACTAACTTTTCTGTTTAGTCTTTTTCCCCTTAATGGTTTAATATCTCTACGACTGATAATACCTACCACTATGTCATTATCATCTACTACAGGTAATCCGCTGATTTCTTCTATATCCATGATTTCCTGTGCATCTTCAACTGTTTCATCTGGAGATATTGTTATTACTTCTCTTACAGTTAATTCATTAGCATATTTAACTTTTTTAACTTCTTTAACTTCTTGTTCTATTGTTAAATTTCTGTGAATTACTCCTAATCCACCTTCTCTTGCTAGAGATATTGCCATACTGGATTCTGTAACAGTATCCATTGCAGAACTAACTACTGGTAAGTTTAAATCATAATTTGTTGACACTTTTGTGTTTAATGTAACATCTTTTGGCTCTATACTTGATAATCCTGGTTTTATAAGAAAATCATCAAATGTATATGTGTCTTCTGCCTTTGTTAATTTATCTGTATATTTACTCATATTATGCCCCTTTTTATATCAATCCACAATTATAATTACATTTTGATAATTAAGAAAACAACATAATTTTCAAAATATCTATTAGTAATATCTATATCTAAAATATTAATTAAATGTATCTTTTAATTTTCTTACTAATTCATGATTAATGGTACCCTTGTTTCTGTCTCCACCTGTGCAAACACAGCCACGCACACCCATTATATCACAGTTAATGTCCTCTAGTAATTGTACATTACCCTCATTAACTGAGCCTGCTAGTGCTACTTTTAGATTATAATCATGAGATTTATCTACAAAGTTTTTTAGCTGGTCCTTGTTTAAGTGGTCTGTTAATCTATGACCATCTTTAATGTATGTGTCAAGCATTGCTATGTCACATCCAGTATCATGTGCAACTTCTGGTATTTGTTCTGATTCTACTGAGCCAACCTTGTATGCATCAGCATATCCACAGGCAACTACTGTTATTGAGTCATCATAGTCATGAATTGTCTTTGTTACAGCATTCATCACATCTGCTGCTTCATCATAATTTTTAGGTCCATATAATCCTACTTTAACATAGTTTGACCCAGATACTGCACTTCCTAGTGCTGCTAAGGATACTGTTCCAGGTTTGTATGGTACATCACCTATTGTTGTACTTATAATCATGTTTTCAGCATAGTCACTTATTTCCCTGATAACCCATGGGAAATTTGCTCCTAAAGATCCTTCTTTAGGATTTTTAACATCTAGAATATCTGCTCCACCTTTTACTGCTTCTTTTGCTTCTTCCAGATTTATAGCACTTACTAGTAGTTCCATTCAATCAACCCCCATATTGATTGTATACTAAAAAAGAGATCAATCTAGAATACTTTTAATTCTTCTAGTATTTTTTTTCTCTCTTTTTTTAGTTCTTCTATTTTTTCTTCATTTTCAGCCTTATTTTCTTTTTCTAACATTGTGATTGTATTAGTTATAGCTTCTAATGTTAATTCTAATGAATTATATACCATTTTTAATCTAACCTTTAAGTTTATTTTGTATGATAATTATTAGTAATCTTTAATGTTTCTTGTTACAGGTAATTTTCTTAGCCAGCCTATATCACTCTGGTATAGCATTCTGATATCTTCTATTCCATATCTCATCATTGCTAGTCTTTCTATTCCTAGACCAAATGCTGCTACCTGTGTTTTTATACCTAGTGGTTCTAGTACTTCTGGTCTGAACATTCCAGATCCGCCTAGTTCCATCCAACTCTTCTTTTCTGGTACATAAATCTCTGATTCTATTGAGAGGTATGTGTATGGGAAGTATGCTGGTCTGAATCTTACCTTAAATCCTAGTTTTCTGTAGAATTCTTTTAGGATTCCTAGTAAGTTTTTAAAGCTCATGTCATCTCCAGCTACTATTCCTTCTACTTGATGGAATTCTGGTAGGTGTTTGTAGTTGATTGTTTCTCGTCTGAATACTCTTCCTACTGAGAACATTTTTAGTGGTGGTTGATGTTCTGATAGGTATCTTACTGATAATCCAGTTGTATGTGTTCTTAGAACCATTTGTTTTGCAACATCTTCATTCCATTTATAGTTCCATCCTTCTGAGCCAGTGTTTCCACCGTGTTCATGTTCTGCTCTTGTTTTTTCTACTAATTCTCTGCTTGGTAGTTTTGCTGTTGGGGGATTACTTACATAGAATGTGTCCTGCATTTCTCTTGCTGCATGGTCCTGTGGCTGGAATAACATGTCGAAGTTCCAGAATGCTGATTCGAGTATTGTTCCTTTTGCCTCGTCAAATCCCATGTCTATGAATATGCTTCGTATTTCCTCGATTGTTTGTTGTAGTGGATGTATTTTTCCAGGATAGTTCTTTGGTGCAGATGCTGTTATATCATATCCTCTGTAGTGTAGGTCTTTCCATGTTCCATTTTTTAGTTGTTCATGTGTTAGCTGTGTTGCCTCGTTTTGTATTGTGAATCCTTCATCTAGTATTTCTTTTCCTAGTTCATTTAGGTCGAATTGGAAGTCCTGTGTGGTTTTTATGTCAAAGAGTTCTCTACGTTTCTGGAATTCTTTACGTAAATCCTTGAATTCATCTGGTAAGTTTTCTTCTGCTACTTGTCTGTTTTTTGCTAGATAGTTGAGGAATTTTACTTGTGGTAATTCTTTTATATTTGCTTCTTTTCCTTCTTCTGTTATTGTGAGTTTTCCTTTGTTCATTCTTGCCCAGTTATGGCGCATGAGTGTTCCTATTGAGAAGTTCATTTGTTGTTTTGTTACACCTGCTTTTTCTATGACATCAGCTAGTGGTACTTCATCTATTCCTTCTTCTGAGAATTCCTGTAATGCTTTAAGTATTTTATGTTCTGGTAATCCATTAAGTGCGTAGTCTTTTCCTTCATCAGATAAGCTTATATACTCATTTATCTTTTTATGAACTGTGATTATGTCTTTTGCTTCAAGCATTCCTGCTGCACTAGTTACTGCTTTTATTGGCATTTCTTCGAGTTCTGCCATATCCTCTGGTGATATGTCTGAATCCTTTGATAGTCCATCTAGGAATTTCTTTTCATATTCGTGTAGTTCATTTATTATTTTATCTATTTTCAAGTATTTTTCCTCCCAATTCATTATTTTATATGCCTGTTTCTAGGTATTTATCTACTAATCCTACAAAGAGTGATGCTGCCGTGAAATCAGCGGTTGTTCCAGGATTATATTTATTATTTCTTAGAAATATGTCGAAACTTTTTAGTTCTGATAACCGTTCCTTTGTACCTATTTCTGTTTCATTTAGTATTATATTAGCTCTTTTGGATACATCTTCTGCTACTTTCTCACCATATTTTCTATTTATTAAGGTGTCTGGAGTGTTAGCTAATATTGTTAAGTATATTTCCAATGTCACATCATTACGTGAGTACTTTTCATCATACTTCTTAAATACTGGATATCCTTGACTTAGAATTACTGGTAGTCCATTTATTAGTTCATAGGATATTTTATCATATTTTGAAGACATTTCTAGTAGTTTATGCATGTTAATATGATTTTTTCTTATATCATCAAGTGTGTTCTTATTATTTACATCATATTCTGATGTTTTATTGTCCATTCCACCTGCATTTGCTAATACAATTGCCTTAACTAATGCTATTGCATCATCAGATTCTGTGTTTTTTAGAATAGTATCTATAGCTTTTGGTAGATTTTTTATTGAATCTTCCTCTGATAATGCTCCAAAAGTAGCTGCTATTGGTACTAATAACATGCTTATTCCAAGATTAGTGTTGGTTTTTACTAGGTTATTAGTTTCTTTTATACAGCCAAGTATGCATTCACCTATATTTATTGCATTTAGCATGTTAGGATAATATTTTGATCCATTATATGCTGCTATATACAAGTTTTCACGTATGGATGCACTACTTATTAAGAAATCTTCATAGGTCATATCTTCAAAGTCCTGTGTTCTATGAACATTACCTGGCTTGGGATATGCACTAACTTCAAGTAGTGTAGCTATTTCTCCTAGTTTAGCTATATCTTGACTAGTTAACATCATAGGTATTGTGTCTCCTATATAATCATATGATTAAATGAAAAATAATTTATTAATTATCCTTGGTAGATGTTTATCATTTAAAAAGGATAAGTTATTAAAATATAATATTATAAGTTTTATTATAGTTTTAATTTATGTTGAAACTTAATAATTAAACTTCTGTTAAATTTAATAATAAAATAATAAAATAAGGAAGGTGAGGTTAGTGAATTAGACTATTCTATGTCTAATAATTGTGGTACAAAGTAACTGATTATCATATCTGCGCCTGCACGTTTAATTGATAGTAATGATTCATATAATAAATCAGTTGTAATGTATCCTTTTTCAATACCTGCTGTTATCATGGAGTATTCTCCACTTACCTGGTATGCTATTGTTGGCATTTTAAATGTTTGTTTAACTTCTCTTAATACATCTAAGTATGGAAGTGCTGGTTTAACTATGATTGCATCTGTTCCTTCTTGTACGTCAAGTTCTACTTCTCTTATAGCTTCATTAAAGTTAGCTGGATCCATCTGATATGATTTACGATCTCCAAAGCTTGGAGTTGAATCAGCTGCATCTCTGAATGGTGCATAATAACTGGATGCATATTTTGCTGCGTAGGAGAATATTGGTACATTTATGAAGTCATTATTATCTAATCCTTCACGTATTGCTAGTACTCTTCCATCCATCATGTCACTTGGTGCAACTACATCCACACCTGCTTCTGCATAGCTTACTGCTATTTTGGATAGGTATTTTAGTGTTTCATCATTTTGGACATATTGGTCTTTTATTATTCCACAGTGTCCATGGTCAGTGTATTCACACATACAAACATCTCCTATTACAACTAGGTCTGTTTGTTCTTTTAGTCCTTTGATTGTTTGTTGTATGATTCCGTTAGGATCATATGCACTTGAACCATATTCATCTTTATGGTCTGGTATTCCGAAGAGAATTACTGAGGTTAGTCCACTATCTTCTAGTAGTCCTGCAAAGTCTATAGCATCGTCTACTGAGTACCTGTATTGTCCTGGCATTGTACTTATTTCTTCTGGTTTTCCGTCTTCTGCTGATTCTTTAATGTATAATGGATAGATAAAATCACTAATATCTACACTTGTTTCACGAAACATGCTTCTAATTCTTTCATCTGTCCTCATACGTCTCATTCTTGTTACTGGAAACATTAATAAATCCCTCTTATAAATTTCAATTTCTTATTAAATAATATATAGTTTATTTTATATTACCTTTTAAACAATTAACCAAGCACTAAAATTCCTGAAGACATAAGAAATCATAGATAATCTTAGCAGCATTCACACTAGTAGAATCACCAATAGTGTCAGATGATACCTCAACTAAATCCATACCAATAGTTTCCTTAGGAGCTAACACCTCAATAAAATCCTCCATGTCACGTGGAGTTAGACCACATGGAGCAGGCGTACCTACTGATGGAGCATAAGCAGGATCTAACACGTCAATATCAACTGTGAGATATACTGGACCCTTAACCTTCTCCAACACTTTTAGTACAGATTCTTTATCATCCTGAATATCCTGACTAGTATAATATGATATATTATCCTGACTTTTCACATACTGATATTCATCATACTCTGCAGATCTAATACCTAACTGTATAATTTCCTTAGGATTCATCTCATGCACTCTTCTAAGTACAGATGCATGTGAATATATTTCACCAAGATAAGTATCTCTCATGTCAAAATGAGCATCAAAATGAATAACAGTTAAATCATTAAAGTACTCCTCGTCATAATCATGAATAGCACCAAGTACGCCAGCAGTTATAGTATGCTCTCCACCCATTGCTATGGGAGAAAGACCCATATCTATAAGAGATAATACTGTATCCTTTATCATGTAATCTGTTTCCTCGTAATTACCATAATTAACCTGTACATCACCAATATCATAATTATAACATGATAATGATGTATCATATCTTAAATTATATGCCTCAAAATTATATGATGCTTCTCTTATTGCTTTAGGACCATAACGGGAGCCTGCCCTATAACTAGTGGTACTGTCAAATGGAATTCCCATCAATGCATATCCCGGCTCATAATCAGTATCATCTAATTGTTCTGAAAAAGCAAATCTCATCATATTATCTGCATAAAAAAACATTATTACTCACTTCCCTCTAAAGTAAAATAATTAAATTATTAAAATTAATACTAAAAAAAGATTGTTTAATTTCTAGACTCTTATAAAAAAGAATAGGAGATTATTATTAGAAATCAAACAATGTAGTTTGTTTGGATTTCTTCTTATCCTTTTTCTTATCTTTATTTGAAGATTTTTTCTGTGGTTTTTCTTCTTTATTCTTATCTTCTCTGGTTTTATGTGATTTTTCAGGTTTTTTACTTGTCTTTGTTGTTTTCTTTACTTGTTTTTTCTTTGCACCTTTATTACTTGTTTTATCTGTATCCTTTTTAGTTGTTTTTGTTTCTTGTTTCTTAGTAGTGGTTGATTTCTTTGTTTCCTGTTTTGTTTTGTCCATTTTGGCCTGTTCTTTCTTCTGTTTCTGGATTTCTTTTTCTTCTAGTTCTTGCTGTTTTCGTAGCTCCTTGATTCTTTTCTTCTCTACTGAAGCAGGTATCTTTCTTGAACGGAAAATCTTTACTTCATCATCTTCTAATTGGAAGTATTCTTTAAGATCATATGCTGTTTCATTATCTTTAAAGAGTTCTTCATAGAAGGGTAATTGTTTCTCTAATTCTTTTGGTGATGTATGTAGTTTTTCACTCATCTTATGAGTTACTGCTTCTTTAAGATTTTTATTCTTTCGACTCTTTGATAGTTTCTTATAGACTGTTGAATTAGAATATCTTGTGAATTTCTTATAGGTCTTTTCTTTAGCAGCTGCTACTCCTCTACCCATAAATAGGAAAGCATATTTCCAGTATGTATAATTCTGTGTTCTGAATGCTCTTCCAAGATTTACATCAGCTAGTGAAATCATGTCATATGCCTTTGCAATCTCATCAACTCTTTCATATTCCCGTGGAATATTTTCTGCTAGTAATTCTATGAGAAATTGTGGCTGTGCATCTACACGCATTGCATCACGGATATGGTCAGGGTTTTTACTTTTAAGCACTGTTCTTACTGTGTCGAAGATGTTTTGTTCTCCGTCTTTCTCGGATATTACAGCAACGCTCTCTTTAGTAATATTTCTATTACTATCCACTACTGCTTCTAGGCTAGTGATTGCAGAACGTAGATCACCACTGCTCTGTTTACTTAGTTCTTTTAATGCTTCAGGGTCATATGTTATGTCTTCATGTGCACATATCTTTTTGAGTCGTGCATTTATTGAGTTTGTATGAATTTTTGTAAACTTGATTGCCTGACATTTACTTTTTATTGATGATAATCGTTTACTGTAGGGGTCATTTGCCATCATTATGATTGGCTGTTTTGTGTTTTTTATTGTATCATTAATTGCACGTACTCCTCCTGAGTCGTCACGTCCACTTATACCATCAACCTCATCCATAATCAGTAGTTTATATCCTGACTGGAATAAACTTCTTGTTTTTGATGCTTCTCCTATTGAACGTTTAAGTATGTCATAGGATCTTTTGTCACTAGCATTTACCTCGATTGTTTCAGAAAAATATTCTTCTCCAATTAAATGTGCTATGGTGGTTTTTCCGATTCCTGGTGGACCCATTAATAATAATGGTTTCTGAGGATTGCCGTGTAGCCATTTATTAGCCCATACTTCTATTTCTGCCTTTGCTTTGGCATTTCCAAGTACGTCACCTAATGTTTTAGGTGCATATTTTTCTACCCATTTCAATTTTATGCATCCTGTTTAACTATTAAAAATTTACTTAATAAAGCTTCTAATTGTAATCTTGGATTAGATCCTTCTCTTATTCTATAGTCACATTCACTCATGTATTCCATTATTTTTACAAAGCTTTCTTCTGGTATAATTCCCTCGTATGTCATCTGTGTTACTTCTTGGTAGAATTGTGTGATGAGGTCATCCCCACTTACTCCATCCATTATCATCACATCTCTTAACAGGTCTCTTGCTCCCATGAAGTCTTTGTCTAATGCTTTGTTTATGATTTTTCGTACATCTTTTGGTTTTGCTCTGCTTATTACATCATATACTGCTTCTTCTGTTACTTTGTTGTCTGTTGTTGTGGATGCTTGGAGTATGTTTATTGAGCGTCTCATATCTCCCTGAGTGAAGTATACTATGTTTTCTAGTGCTGATTGTTCTGCTTCTATTCCTTCTTGTTCTGCTATGTATTTTAGTCTTCTTATTATCTGTGCTGCTTTGATTGGTGTGAATCTGAATATTGCACATCTTGATTGTATTGGGTCTATAATTTTTGATGAGTAGTTACATGATAATATGAAAGATGATGTTTTTGTGTACATTTCCATTTCTCTTCTTAGTGCTTGCTGAGCATCTTTTGTCATGTTATCTACTTCATCTAGGAATATTATCCTAAATGGTGCTCCTACTGCTTTTAGTTTACAGAAGCTTTTTATTTCATTTCTTACTGTGTCTATTCCTCTTGCATCTGATGCATTTAGTTCTAGGAAGTTTTGTTGCCAGTAATCTCCTAGTAATGTTTTTGCTAGTGCCAGTGCACAGGTTGTTTTTCCTACTCCTGCTGTTCCTGTAAACATTATATTTGGTAGGGAGTTTTCATCTACATATCTTTTTAATCGTTCAACTATGTGTTCTTGTCCTATTACTTCATCTAATGTTCGTGGTCTGTATTTTTCTACCCATGGAGTGTTCATTATATTATCCGCCTAAATTTATGATTAAAATTATATTTATTATTAGTTTATTCTTTTATAATCTAGTTAGTTATTATATTTATTAGTATTTTTTTATTATTTTTTCTAAGATTTCTTATTATTTTTCATAGATATAATTGAATTTATCTTTTTAGGGAAAATATGTTTTTTAAGAATCATTATAGGTATAGTGCTAGTAATACTATTATGACTGATAATAGTATTGTTGTGCCCATTAACATGTTTACTATATTTCTTGGTTTCATAGATTCCACTTTTATAAAAATTAGTTATTAGAAAAAAATAAGGTTAAAGAAAGAAGGGTGATGAAGAGTATATTGTTTTTATATTCCAAGTAATTGTTTTTTCTTTTTGTCGAATTCCTCTTCTGTGATTATTCCATCTTCTTTTAGTTCATAGTATCTTCTTATTTCTTCAACTGGGTCTATTTTCTGTGTTTGTACTGGTTCTTCTATGTATTCTGTTTCTGGCTGATCTACTGGGAAATCAGGATTTTCATTTACTGGCATGTTTGGTTCTGGTGTGTTTTGCTGTGGTGCTCTTGGTGGTTGGTTGTTTGGTTCTAGATTATTTACTGGTGGTCTGTTGATGTTCGGATTTTTGTTTGGATTTGTTACGTTTGGATTTGGTCTTGGCATTCCACTGTGATGTGGTTTTTGGTTTGGTTGATTTCTTTGTTGTTCTCTTTCCTTAAGGTTTAGAATTGTGTTGTAGAAACGTTGTAGTTCATCATCATTATTGTCTACACCTGCAAATACGAAGTGTCTGCCTGATACTCCTACATGCATTTTTGGTTCGTTTATAAAATTTCCTTGGTCATAGCTTAATAGGTTGATGTCTGGTAATGGTATTGCTGTTGGTCTTTGACTTGATTCATATTGTTCAATGATTATCTGGTTTGATTCTAGTCTTACTGAGCATTTACCCATGCCATCAATTTTTACTATGCCTACTCCTTCTCCTTTCTGAATAAATGGGATGATTTTTTTATCGATTTCTATATTATTAAATAAAGCCATTGTTACCACGTTGTTTTATTATTAGTTATTTTTATTTCTGTTTTTTATGTTAATTAAAAATTTCAGTTGTTTTTCTTTAAATTGTTTTTTAGTGTTGTTTTTATTATTTGATTGTGATTGGTTTTTTGTTTTCTATTATAACTGTCATGAAATCCTCTGCGTATGTTGTATTTTCGAATATGTTTCGTGCTTCGTCAACTAATGGTTTTGAATCTGTGTATCTGTTAGATAAGTGTGTTATAATTAATTTTTCTACATTTGCCTGTTTTGCTATTTTTGCAGCATCTTCTGCTACCGTATGTCCGTTTTCTAATGATTTTTCTTTTATATCCTTTGTGAATGTTGCTTCATGAATAAGTAAATCTGCATCTTTTGCAAAGTCTATCATTGATTCCTGTGGAATAGTATCTCCACTGAAAACGAATTTAACACCTTTTCTTGGTGGTCCTAGTACTTCTTCTGGATTAATTACTTTATCATCTACAGTGACAGGTTTTCCTGCCTGTAGTTTTCCAAATAAGGGTCCTGGTGGAACTCCTAATTCTATTGCTTTATCTCTTAAGAATTTAGGTTGTCTGATTTCTTCGATTTTGTATGCATAATCAGGTACTGTATGCTTCATCTTTTTAGCCATTACTTTAAAATCATTTTGTTGATAGATTACAACATCATCATCTGTTATTTCATGTACAATTATTTCATATCCTATTGTACAGTAGCCTAGATGTCTTATATGGTCAAGTAGTTCTGTTATACCCTTTGGTCCATAGATGTTTAATGGTCTTGTTCTTCCACGGAATGCTAGTGATTGTATAATACCTGGTAATCCTAGTATATGATCACCATGTAAGTGAGTGATGTATATATCATCTATCTTCATAGGACTTACTTCAGCTTTCATTATTTGTTTTTGTGTTGCTTCTCCGCAATCTAGTAGGATTGTTCTATTAGAAATCTTTACTATTATTGCTGTATGATTCCTTTTTCTTGTTGGTATTGCTGAAGCTGTTCCTAAAAAGGTTAATTCTATAATTTAAATAACCTCCCTTATGTTAGTTGTAAAAATAAATATATATTATCTAATAATTATTATGTTATTTCTATGATATTTAATTTAAGAAAACAGTGAAATATTTATAATAAATCCTTAGTAAATTGTTTTTAGTATTATTAATATATATTGTTATTAACTATCTAACAAGAGGGAAAGTGAAATTAATGGCTATTTTTAGTGATAATAGAATCATGGAAAATGTTTATGATGACATCGGTTTTGAAGATATAACAACTAACAGTTTAGTTAGTGAGGATAAATGGGCTCAGGCAGAAATAACATGTAAGGCTGATGGAATACTTGCAGGAATGGATGTAGCTCATTACATTATTGACCAGTTTAACTTAAATATATCAAACAGTTATCTTGATGGTGATGAAATTCATAAAGGTGACATTATACTTGAATTTGAAGGTAGAGCACGTGATATTTTAATGGCAGAACGTACTATTCTTAATTATCTTATGCATCTAAGTGGTATTGCCACCCTTGTACATGATACCTGTAAAAAAGTACATGAAGTAAACCCTGATGTTCGTGTTGCATGTACACGTAAAACAACACCGGGACTACAGAAACTTGAGAAAAAAGCTGTTGAGTTAGGTGGTGGTGATGCACACAGGTTTAAGTTAGATGATTGTGTTCTTATTAAAGATAATCATATACAGGTGGTAGGTAGTGTTATTGAAGCAATTGAATTAGCAAAGGCTAATGTTAGTTTCACTAAAAAGATAGAGATTGAAGTGGAAAATCTTGATGATGCTGTGAAAGCCAGTATGTTTGGAGCAGATATTATCATGCTTGATAACATGAATCCAACGGAAATCAACGAAGTACTTGAAACATTAAAAAAACGTATGTTACGTGACAATGTTATCATAGAGGTTAGTGGTGGTATTAATCCGGATAATATTATGGATTATGCAGGGTTAGATGTTGATGTTATATCAAGCGGTTTTATTACTAATAGTGCTAAGTCATTAGATATGGGTTTAGACATATTATAGATAATTTATCCTCCCCTGTTTACTACTTTTTTCCTTTCATTTAATAGTATTAAATCAGAATACAATTATTATTACTATTAATTTACTCGATATATACGTTAATAATTTTTAATAGAATAACTACTTCTATCAAATATCTTAAAGATATCTTAAAAAATATCAGTATATTTATTAATTAAAAAGGACATATATCATATTGAAAAGTTATATGTAAAAACATGAAATTATCATACATGTAACTCATGATTCAAGAGGTAATATGATGGCAGATTTTGATGAAGAGAACCAAACAATAGAAGAAACCGATGTTGAAAATTCAGAAATAGAAGAAACTGATGTTGAAACAGAGGAAACCTTAGAAGAAGATGAAAAATTACCATTTGCTAAAGCAGAAGTAGTACGTCTCATGAAACAACACTTAGACAGTGACAAAATGATAAGAGAACAAGTAAAAGTAGAGATGAACAAATTCCTAGGTGACGTACTAGTAAATGTATGTAAACAACTAAATGATTACCCATACTCAACAGTAGAATATGAAATGCTAAAAGAATCAACATACCCATACAGAAACATTGAAAGAATCAACGAGGAAAAAATTAGAATATTAAAACACTTAGATGCAATAAAAGCAGATTGTGACGCATTGAGTATGGATGTTAAAGCAACATTAAAAATTAATGATAAAGCTGATGAAGAGGAAGACGAAGACGATTTATTCTAAATTCTCTCTTAATTATTTTTTTAAATGATAAAAAACTCAACTCCCAAAAAAAGAAAAAAAAACTATTTTTCAAAAAATAAGATTTATATCAAAAAAGATAATTCTAATTATAAAAGAATAGAAAAGATTAGAAAAACTAATCTCTATACATATTCAACTAAGTCTTTTAAATCCTTACGACTATTTTTCACAGGTTCAGAATCAGCATATCCTAGTGGTGTGATAAGAACAGGATGATACTCCTCTGATAAATCTAGTAAATCAATTAATGCTCTTTCATGGAAAGCTGCAATATAACATGTACCTAATCCTAGTTCGGTAGCTGTTAATATCATATGATCCATTACAATAGTAGCATCGATTTCATTAATATTCTTAGCATCCCATTGTCTAATCCATGCATCATTAGCTTTACTTACAACTGCTAAAATGTAGGGAGCATCTAATATCCAATCTTTAGTATAAACTTCTTTTATTTTATCAATGTGTTTTTTAACATCAATAACGTACACTTTAAAAGCTTGACTGTTTGTTCCTGTTGGTGCTAAACGTGCTGCTTCTAGTATTTTTTCTAATTTTTCATCTTCAACTGGCTGGTCTTTGTATTTTCTTACACTGTATCTATTTTTTATAGTTTCAAATACTGACATTTCACATTTTCCTCCATTTATTGGTCTATTGTTGTAAATCCTGTTTCTAGTTTATCTGCTTCTTCCTGTGATAATAATTCTTTATTTGCGTCATCATCATCGATTACACTGTTTCCAAATGGATCTTCTAGGATTAATTCTGTTGTTAGTTCTCCGATTTTAATGTTTGTTATTAATTGAAGTATTCTCATAGCATTATCCTCTACTTCCTTGGATAGTTCTTCTCCTTCAAGTGTTAATGCACGTATTACAGCTTCTTCAAATCTTGTGAGAATACCTTCTACATTGGATACGTAGCCCTGTGATTTTGGTCCGGGTTCTACTTTTAATCCTAATTCTGGGATTGTTATTGTTGCTGTCTGTGATTTTGCTACTCTTGTGTTTAGTTTTGTGTCATTTATTAATAGAGTATATCTTGAAGGGTCATTTTGTTGTAATGATATGTTGTCTGATGATTGATATCCGCACTTGGAACAGACTACTGATGTTTCTAGTATATCTCCAAAGTATGGAATATTATCGGTCTTGTTTCTTACTTCTAATGTGTTTTTTCCGCCACATACTGGACAATCAGATTTCATTATTTCTTCTTTCATATTGTTTTCTTCATTCATCATATCTACTGTCCTACTATTTTTATATTCATTTAAATTTCTTTTTATTTTATTTTTATTTTTTCTATTGTTATCTTTCTTTAATAATTATCTTATTATATATATTTAATTTTTTATATTTTTCTTATCATATAGTAGTCCTTGTTCTTTTAATTCCCTTATTATATTATCTAAACTATTTTTATCTGGTGCATATATATGATGGCTATGTATATTATTTGATAATTTGTATAGTGTTTCCAAGGATTCTTTTTGCTGAGATTCATGTTCTATTGTATCTATAAAATTATCTGCATTTTCATTATCATCATAGTTTGTAACAATTCTTGTTAATGGTTCCTTAAAGTTTGGTATATAATAGGAAATATCTGTTATTCTTCCACCATACTTTGTTATTATTTCTCGTTCTTTGTCTATATCATCAATTGAATGTTTTAGGTATACTAGTTGTGATACTTCATTTATGTATTGTAACATTTTCTTTATAGTGTCATCTTTGTTGTTGTTATTTATTACTGGAATAGATAATAGGTTAGCTTTTTGTATTAAGTCATCATTTATTATACGATTTTCTTTGAAGTAATCTAATTGTGCTCCTCCTCGTTTAATTGCCATTGCTCTTTGTATGAATCTTTCCTTGTGTTGTTGTTCGTCAGCTGTTAGTATGAAAAAGTATATGTTTGCAAGGTCTTCGAATTGTTTAGTGTTTATTAATCCCGGTATTAGATGTACTCCCTCTATCACTATGGAATCCTTGTCTTTTACAGAGCGTGATATTACTTTTTCTATTGCTGGAATTACAAATGATGCATGTTCCTCAAATCCTGCTTCTATTAACTTAGTTTCTGATTCAAAATTAAAAGTATCTCTAAGTGTTGTATATGCATCATAGGATGATTTATGTAGTGCTGGTGCATAATCTGACCCTATTACTCCTCTAACTATTTCACGTATAAAATCTGTTTCAATCAAGTATTTGATGTTTAATTTCTTTGATATTTCTGCTGCTATAGTTGACTTACCTACACCAGAAGCAGAACCTATTAAAATAACATAAGGTTTCATAATCTTCACCAATAAATCTTTTCTTATTAATATATAATAGTCTGAATGTTATTAGTATAAAGTTTATTGTGAAAATGAGATTTAAATAGCCTAAGATGTGTATTTATCAAAGCAGATAACATGAATTTTATAAAAAAATAATCATAAAACAAGAATTAGAATAATAATAAAAAAAAAATAAATGTTGTAGAAAATAGAATTATACTATTTCTACGTCTACTTTTCTTCCTCTTACTTTAGGAAGTGTAATTGTTAACTCGTTATCAATGAAACTTGCTTTAGTTTCGTCAATATTAACTTCAACTGGGAGAGGTATAATGTTTTTAGTTTTACCAATGCATCTTTCTTTTCTAAGAATCTTTACATTTTCTTCATCTTCTATATCATCAGGGAATTCAACTTCTATTTCCACTGATTCTACAGATATTTTTACTGATATGTCATCTTTAGTAACTCTTGGTAAATCTGCTTTAATTACTAATGTATCATCATATTCAAATAAGTCAACAGGAGGTTTGTTTGCTCTGTAATCATCAATAGTTTTATTCCAATCCTCTTGTTTAGATTTTAATGTAGAGTATACGTCATTGAACATTTTTTCTGCCATGTTTCTTGCTTCTTCTGCTGTTTCTTTTCCGTATACTTTGTAATTTCTTTTTTCTTCTTCTTCAGATTCGGTAGTAGTTTCTTCTTCTGTTTCAGTTGTTGTTTCTTCGGTTGCTTCTGTTGTTTCTTCTTCATCTACTTTTTTTTCTTCTTCATCTTTTGAATCTATATTTATAGTATCCATTAATATCAATCCTCGAGAGTTTTCAATAATTAATTATACTAATTATCTATTTAAATCTTTAACCTAAAGTTATTTAAATATTTCTAAAAAAAAATTATTTTATATTTAATATATAAAATATAAAAAAGAAGATTATGGTGAAGTAGAGTGAGGTTATTTTCTAGGATGTCTAAGAGCATATTTTTGATTGTATTCATCATCTAAACTCTTACTACCACCCATATCTGCTATCAGTTTCTTTATATCATTAATTTTAGTTAAATCATTGATACTTGTTTCAAATATTGGGTCATCTATTTTTTCAGAATATTCTTCAATAACTTTTCTATCCTCTAATAAATCAGTTTTATTGAATAATACTATCATTGGTGTTTCAAATACTTTTTTAATCTCATCATATAATAAATATTGGTTTTCCATTATAAATCCTGATGTTTCAGATGGATCAAATATGTATATGATAATATTTCCCAAATGTTCTAATGCTGCTATAGCATTTAATTCAATTTCATTCATATCATTAATTGATCGGTCTAGTAATCCTGGTGTATCAATTATTTGATATTTAGTGTAATTTAATTCATAATTTCCAATCTGTAATCCCTGAGTTGTAAATGGATAATTTGCAACTTTTGGGCTTGCATCTGTTATATTGTTTAATAGTGTTGATTTTCCTACATTTGGAAAACCTGCTATTACAACTCTTACTGCGTTGAAGTTTATGTTTGGCATGTTTTTTAATTCACGTTTTGCAAAGTCTAGGAAGTCTAGTTCATCACCTATTCTTTTTACAACGGATACTATTCTACCATATGCCTCTTTACGTATTGGTATTGCACTTAATGAATCTGTTTTTCTGATTCTGGAAGTGTATTGTGCTTCTATTTGTTTTATTACACCTAATGCCCAGAATACTGCTCCTAGTGCATGTTTGTATGGGTCAACACCTACTACTATATCTATATAATCTTGATAGAATTCTGGTAATTCTTCTATTATTGGTGTTCCTGTGATAATTCCATTGAATGTGCTGTTTATTGTTTCACAGGCTGTCTGTACTCTTACTTCTTCTATTCTTCTTCCTTTAACACGTGGGTGTAACTTTGAACTTCTTACTTTTGAAGCTGCTTTACTTGCACGGTTAAATGCTTTATCAATAATTTCATCAGGTGTTGGTGCTTGTGGCAATTTCATATTAATTGTCTCCTTTATTCAACATTATTCTTGAAAGATTTGTGCTTGGAAATTATATATTTTTGTTTTTTCATTCTTCCATGCATTGCTAGGTAAACCTGCTTTATAACATAAGTTTTCAAGAAATTCTCTTATATTCCAGTTTTGTTCTACTGGTACTTGTGGAAGTAGTAGTCCTCTATTATAGTTGTTTTCTATAATTAGTCCATCCACTCCTACTTCTAATTTTACTAGGTAGTCCTTGTAGTTAACTACTTTTACTTCTTTAGGCTTTGTTAGTACACTTACTTCTATTTCAATATCATTAAATTCCTGTAGTGTTAATGGATAAAATCGTGGGTCTTCAAATGCTGCTGACAGTGATACATCTAGCACTGCATCAATTAGTGGTTTGTATGGTTCAGGGTATCCTATGCATCCTCTTAGATTCTGATGTAGATTTAGTGTAACAAATACGCCTAATTTTTCATAAAATATATCAGGTAAGTCAGATGGTGGAATATATTCCTCGTTTTTTAAATGGCTTTCGATGTTATCTCTTGCTATTTTTATGAGTAATTGTCCTTCCTCATCTGATAATTTACTATTCATTTATTGTACTCCACCTACTGTTGCTTTACTTACACGTATGTGTGGTCCACCATCACCTACTGGTGCTGTTTGTCCGTCTTTACCACAGAATCCTACTCCAAAGCTAAGATCAGAGCCTACTCCTGTTACATTGTTTAGGATATCTAATGTACTTCCGGATAGTGATACGTCACGTAAGTGGTCACCTATTCCACCATGTTCTATAGTGTATGCTTCTACAGCATTAAATTGGAATACTCCTCTACCAGTGTCTACTTGTCCTCCACGTGATCCTTTAAGATATATTCCTGTGGACATATCACCTATTAATTCATCAAATGATGAGTCTCCTGGTTGGATGTATGTGTTACTCATACGTACAATCGGTTGGTCCTTAATGATTGACCTAGCATTACCACTTGATTCTCGTCCTAATTTTTTAGCTGTTTCACGTGAACTTAAAATGGATTTTAATACTCCATTCTCTACCAGTACATTTTTAGCTGTTTTAGTTCCTTCTACATCATATGGATAATAACCAAAGCCTGACTCCATACTTGCATCATCAACTACTGTGATTAAATCAGAACCAATTTTCTCACCCATTTTTCCTTTTAGTATTGAATCATTTTGAAGTATGATGTCTGCTTCAGATGCATGACCTAATGCTTCATGTATAAATACTCCTGCTAACTCTGGATCAAGAATTACTGGGAAATCACCAGATGGTGGTGTTTTTGCATCTAATAGACTGATTGCTTTTTCAGAAATTCCTCTTGCAAATGATTCTAAATCAGCATTTTTTACTAATTCAAAGCCCTGTACTCCACCTAGACTTTTATGTCCTATTTGCATTACTTCTCCATTTGATGCTACTGAATTCATTGCAAAAATTGTTCTGTTATTATTTGAAAGTATGTTAGTGCCCTCTGTACTTAATAATAATTGTTTTGATTCTGCTTCGGAGTATGTTACATTTACACTTTGAATATTTTCTAGTTGTGCTGCACTGTCTGCTTCTTTCATTGCTTCTATTTTTTCTTCAAATGGTATATCATTGATTTTTAGCTTTGCCTTTGATTCTACTACGTCTTCATGAGGATTTGCTTCGGTTAGTTCTACATCACTGTTTAATCTTCCTGCTAGTGTAGTTGCTTTTTCAGCTACTTCTTCTACTTTTTTTATATCTGTAGTGTATGCTGAGCCCCATGCTCCATTTTTAAGTACTCTTATACCAACAGCGAATCGTATTCCTGTATCAACATTGTCTATTTTACTATCTTTCATTGTAATAGTGTTACTTGTTGAATCGCCTACTCTTATATCTGCATAGTCTACCTTTGAGTCTAATTTATTGATAATCTTTTGGAAATAATCTACATCTATTTCATTAGCCATGTTTATCCTCCTATTTTGTTATTTTAGTGTTTTGTTAAATTGGTTAGTATGATTTTATTCTTTTTTTAAATAAAAAATAGTTTATTATTATTCATTAATATTTTTGGTCTTTATTCATTAAGTTTATTTATGTTTTATGTGATTAATAAGATTTTTACTTATTTTAATTGTATTACTTTTTAATCTAAAAACAGCATATTTGTAATACTTTTATTTTATATAGTATTAAAAGAAGTGATGGTGAAATCATAAAATATTAATTAATAATATTTTACTTAATAAAAAAAAATAGTGAAATTACAAAATAATCTAAATATTATTTCGTAATTCTTTTAAGTAATGCATCATGTGCATCACCTACAGTTAATGGATAACCTTCTTCGAAGACTATGCCATCTTCTTTATCAAATTTTTCAAATAATTGGCCAATCCATGGTAATCTTAAATCTGCTTCTTCCATTACTTTAGGATCACCGAAGATATCCTTACATGTTCCAGATTTAATAATTTGTCCACCAACAATTACGTGAAGATTATCAGAGTAGAGAGGTACTAAATCTACATCGTGAGTTGAAATCATTATAGTCATTCCTTCAGCATTTAAATCATATAATAATTGCATGATACTAGAAGCACCATTTGGATCTAATCCACTGGTAGGTTCATCAAGAACCATTACTTTAGGCTTCATTGCTAAAATACCTGCAATTGCTACACGTTTTTTCTGACCTCCACTAAGATGGTGAGGTGCTTTATTTGCTACATGACTCATTCCTACTTTTTCAAGAGCATCTAATGCTCTTTGTCTTACTTCATCCTCAGGTAATCCCATATTCATAGGACCGAATGCTACATCTTCAAGTACTGTTGGAGCAAATAGTTGATCATCAGGATTCTGGAATACAATTCCGATTTTTTGTCTAGCTTCTAATAAACTTTTTTTATCGTATTTTAAAGGTTTTCCTTCAATTTCAACAGAACCACTAGTTGCTTCATTAATACCATTAAAATGTAAGAAAAAAGTACTTTTTCCAGCCCCATTATGACCTAATAAAGCTACCATTGTTCCTTCTTCTAACTTAAAATTAATTCCTTTAAGAGCTTCTGTTCCATCCGGATATTTAAATGTTAAATCTTTTGTTTCTAAAATTGTTGTCATAAATTCATCCCACTTATCCTATATTAACTTTATCTATACTGGTATTAAATATGGTATTACATTAATTGAACCTGTTATATAAATAAGGTAAGCAAGTGCTACTTCAAATATTATTAATACAGCCCAGTCTTTAACTGTAATATCATGAATTGACTCTTCACTACCGAGCATGTTTAAACGTCCAGAATATCCTCTAGAAGCTAAAGCATTATAGGCTATTTCACCTTGTTCCCATGTTCTTATAAATACCATACCTGCTAATTGTGATAAACAATGCATCCAACTTGTATAACTATGATATCCTAATCTTGTTTTCTGTGAATTGTACATTGTAGCAGTTACATCTAAAAATAAAAATATGTATCTATACATTAATATTGCTAAATCAGTTAATTCAGGTGGTAATTTCATATCTTGGAAAACTGTAAATACCCTATTCATAGGTGTTGTAAGTATTAAAAATGCTAATGCTGATACACCACCCATTACTTTAAAGAATATTAATATACCTCTATTTAATCCATCGGCGGTTATACCCCATCCGAAGATTCCTAAATCCCAAATATGAGGACCAACTCCGAAGAAAAATGCCATGAATATAACTGTTATAAATGCAAAACCTGCTGGAACAGACATAAATGTGACATAAAAATTAGCTGGTATTCCTGCCTTCCATATTATTAAAACTGTACATATTAAAAATATGACAAATGGCATTATTGGTGAATTAGCAAACAAATTTATAACTAATGTAATTACAGAAAATAATATTTTATAATAAATGTTGTTTTCTGCTAAATGATTATTTGATGCATAGTGATCTAATGTATCTTCAAATATTGACATTATAAATCCACCACTTCATAAAAAATAAAAAATTTCTTTATAAAAAAAAAGTGAAAACAAAGATGATTGTTTCCACTTAGTACTTTACTTATTCGTATTTACCTTGTTTAGCTCTGTTTCCACCATGCCAGTAACCGAAGATGTATCCAACGATTATTGCACCGATAGCGGTTTGGAGACAGAAGATTAAACTTTCAATTTCCCCACTAGGTGGTTCCCAAAGAGGTTGTGCCCATACATGGTAGCCTGGGTTATTTTGTTCTATAGCTTCTCCTCCAGCGTCATCTGATCCACCGAAGTAACCGTCATCTTCACCGTGACCACTGAACATTACAAGAGGAGCTATAATTAATATAGCTACTATAACTAGTAAGCCTATGTTTTTATAATCAACCATTTTAGTTTGCTCCTGCTTCGTTTTCACTAATTACATTTAATTTAACAAGAAGATCTGGTCTTGCGTTGTGTATGTAATTATATATAACTGTTGTTAAAATACCTTCAGCTATAGCTAATGGTATCTGAGTTATAGCGAATATTACAAAGAATGTTGTAAATGCTTGTCCGAAACTTGGTGTTGGGAAAGCAAGTGCTAATTCTATTGATGTTGTTACGTATGTCATTAAATCTGCTACAAATGCTGTGAAGAACATTGAAATTGGAGCAGATACATTTACTTTTCTTAGTCCTTTCCATACTAACCATCCGCAGAATGGACCTACAATACCCATAGAGAAACAATTTGCTCCGAGTGTTGTTAATCCACCGTGTGCTAGGAGGATAGCTTGGAATAAAAGAACTATTACTGCTAATACTGAGGTTGCTGCTGGTCCAAAGAATACTGCACCTAAACCGTTACCACATGGGTGTGAACAACTTCCAGTAACTGATGGCATTTTTAATGAAGATAAGATAAACATGAAAGCACCAGATAAAGCTAATAAAGGCATAGCTTGATCATTGTTTTCAGTTGCTTTTCTTATTTGCATTATACCATAGATTACTATAGGAATACATATGATAAACCATACGGCGCACCATTCAGGAGGCAAGTAACCTTCCATAATGTGCATTTTTTAATTCCTCCATTTTATAAAATATAAATAATAATCTACTTATTTTATTATCAAGTAATTCTAATCCCCATAATAAAATAATGATTATTATTCTATAGAATATATTATTTAAATGTATTGATAAAAAATTAAAAATTAATTTAATTTTAGTATAAAACCAGTATTTACAAATAAAAAAAGAGCATTGGTAATATAAATAGATTACCATAAATATAAATATAATTATTCATATTTAGATAAAAATTCATTAATTAGAACTAAAATAAAAATAATACATAAAATAACAATATTCCAAAAAGACATACAGCAAATACCATTTAAATACAGCCTGAATACTATAATAATTACCAAAAAAAAATAAACCAAAAAATATTATGATAAAAACTTATTTTTTACACATGAAATAAATTAATAAATATGAAAGTAAAAAACCAGATTATTTTAGCATTAGATGTTGAAGAAAAAAATAAAGCTTATAAAATATTAGATCAAGTAACAGATTACTTAGATACAATAAAAATAGGTTACCCACTCACATTAGCCGAAGGACCACAAATCATAAAATCTATCAAAGAAGATTATGATGTACAGATCATAGCTGACTTTAAAGTTGCAGATATTGATGCTACAAACGAAAAAATAGTAAAAACTACCTTAAATTGGGGTGCTGATGCAATTATAGTTCATGGATTCCCTGGTGAAGATAGTGTATTAGCATGTAAACATGCTGCAGAAGAGTTAGATAAGGAAATATTTTTATTAACAGAAATGTCTAATCCTGGAGCAGACAGGTTTTTAAAACCAGTATCTCTTGATATTGCACAGATGGGTGTTGAGCTTGGAATAAATAATTATGTTGCTCCTGCTACAAAGTTAGATAGACTTGAAAAAATTAGAAATATAGTAGGTAAAGATGCATTTATCATCTCACCAGGCGTAGGTGTTCAGGGCGGTAAAGCTAAAGACACGTTAGAATTTGCAGATGCTGCTATTATAGGAAGAAGTATATATAACTCCGAATCTCCTAAAGAAGTATTAGAAGAGGTTATATATTCTATCAAAGTATAAACCTGCAAATTCATAACTTAAATCAAATAAGTAGAAATATATGAATGTTAATGGTTCAAAGAAGTATCCTTCTATTAATGGGGAATTAGGTATCATCATATTAATTAAACCTAACATGGATAATATCAATACTGCTACTTTAAGTGCATAACGATACTTGAAGAATTTATCTAATAATCCATAATCCTCTTCGTGAATCATTTCATTTTCTTCTCTTTCATCTGATTTATCATTACCCCATTCATCAATATATGCTGCAATTATGCATACAATTAGACAAAACCAGCTGAAATGTGGAACTCCCACATAAATTAATAGTGCTATTAATAATATGGCTGAAATTATATGATTTATTGAATCTACTTTTTTTGCTAAGATATTACCTATAAGTATAGCTATGAAAATACATGCAGCATCACCATTTGTTATTGATATTGCTACTGTGAATGCTACACATAATATTCCAGTTATTATTGCTAGAATTATATTATTTTTTTCATCCATTGCCTCATCAGATATTTTCATGAAAAATCCTGATAAAGCAAAACAAATTACATCAAATAACATGAATAATACCTCATGTTATTCTATTTTTGATAATGCTCCAGCTACTATTAAGGGGAATAATACTGTTGCATCACCTATTACTGTAACTAAGTTTGATCCTTTTTTAGCTTTAGCCCATGATTTAGCTTCTTCTAGTGGTGCACCACTTAAACTTCCACCTTCACTTCTATCTAATGTGATTTGTATTCCTGCATCTATTCCACCAGTTAGTATGTTAGATGCTAATGTGTAGTGTTTTGGTAATCCTCCTCCAAGCATGCATGCTGTTACCTTTTTAGAGTTATATACGAAGTCTGACAGGTATGGCATGTCCCCTACTGCACTTATAGTAAAATCATGGTCTTGACAGTATATCCATAATTGTAATCCTATCATACAATCAATTAAACCTGGAGCAAATATTGGTACATCATTTTTTGCTGCTGTTGCTATGAATGATTCATCATCATCCACTAGTAATCCTATTTCTCTGATAAATTGTTGTATTGATATTTTATCATATTTTTCATTGATTTGTGCAAATATTTTTTGTATTTCTTCTTCAAATACTTCAAAGTCATCTGCTTTTGTATAGACGTCTGCTATTCTTCCTATTCCATGATCCTGAAGGGTTTCATCATCATCATGTATTCCTGCATAATGTCTTCCGCCAAATGCTTCCAGTAAGTCATGGGTTAGGTTTGCTCCACTTGAAACAATAAGATTTACATATCCTTTATCAATTAGGTCTCTTACTACTTTTCTTAATCCGCCAGGAATCATTGGTCCTGCTAGACTTAGAAATATTTTTGTATCAGGGTCTTTCATTGAATCTGCTAATAGGTCTGTTGCATGTGAAATACGTCCTGCACCTAATCCTCCAGACTGTTTTAATTGTTCCATAAATTCAGATATTGTCATGTTTTCGGTTATTTCTAATTGTTTAACTTTCATAAAATTATTGCTCCCATTAAATTATAGTTATTATGATTAAAAAATAGTTATTTCTAAAAAAAGAATATAAGGGTGATTAGTCATCAAATACTACTAATCTATGTAATATATCAGTGAAGGATACTATTCCTGAAATATCACTTTTCTCATTTAATAGTACTAATGAGGATACATTGTTTTGTTGTAGTAAATCCATAGCATTTATTAAGCTAATATTATCTTTAGCTGTTACAACAGTTTCATCCATAAATTCTTCTGCAGTACTGTCTAATTTTTTTTCAGCTACTACGCTTAATATATCAGGGTATCTTATTACACCTAGTATTTCATCACCATCTACTACTGGTACACCTCTTATATTATCATTTAATAATAGTTTACTTACCTCGTATACTGATGTATTTGGTGCTACTTTATCAGTTAATGGTACTGCTATCTCTTTTATTTTAATGTTTGGAATACTTTGTATATTCTTTGTTTTAATTAATAAAACATTATCAACATCATCTCTTCCTATGATTGTACCACTTACTGTTAGATTATTTACTGGTGTAGGTCCTATTTTAATAGTATCATCTAAATCTAGTTGTTTAATATCTCCTAAAACAGATATTGTTGCTTCACAATCTCCTGGACGTAAGATACTAGTAAATTCTATTTTATTTACAGATATATCAGAAACTAGTTCTTTATTCACATAGATTGGTACATGTATTTCACATGGATCATTTTCTATGTTTAATGCATGATATGCTTCTAATGTAGGCTTATATCCTCCCCTCGGACCAGGAACTCCTTGTACTAATCCTAAACTCCTTAGTGATTGCATTTGATTACGGATAGTTCCAGAGTTTCTACCCATTACATCTGCTATACTTTCACATTTCACGGAGGTACATTTTGATTTTCTGTAAAGATTTATCAAACTTTGCAATATTTCTTTTTGTACTGCTGTAAGCATTGTTTTCCCTCGTTTTAATAGTTATTATAGTATTGAATTAACAAAAGACCTTTTCAAATAATCTAAAAATCTAATTATTAATAATTATAATTAATTAGTTATATTTATACTTCCCATGTAATAAAAAGTTTATGATAAATAGTTATAGAATATTTGATATATATCTATTTTTATAAATATCTTAAATAAGATAAATATTCTAAAAAATAACATAAAAATTTTAAAAATAGGCATTAATATATAATAATAGCTAAAAACAAAATATAATATAATAAAAGTTTGAATGAGATAGAACTAAATTGCATTAATATACCAATATTAATTATAACAGATTAGAGTGAGATTATGAACTTTATAGAAGTTAAAAATGTAACAAAAATGTTTGATAACAAAGCAGTACTAGACAATATTAGCTTAACTGTCGAGGAAGGTGAAGTACTAGGTATACTTGGAAGAAGTGGATCAGGTAAATCAGTGCTCCTAAACATGCTTAGAGGAATACCTGAATATGCACCAGACGAAGGAGAAGTAATATACCACATCGCATACTGCCCTGAGTGTGATTACGTAGATTCCCCATCAAAAATAAACGAAAGATGCGAATGTGGACATAAATTAGAATCCCGTGACCTAAATCTATGGGAAGCATCAAGAACAGAATTTGCTGCAATAAAAAGACGAATCTCAATCATGCTACAAAGAACATTTGCATTATACGAAGAAGACACAGTAATCGAAAACATAATGAAATCATTTGAAGACCAGAGAGACCCAGACAACATAAACAAGGCAATAAACTTCCTAAAAATGACAAGAATGGAACACAGAACAACACATATAGCACGTGATTTAAGCGGAGGAGAAAAACAAAGAATTGTACTAGCAAGACAACTAGCAAAAAATCCAATGCTATTTTTAGCAGACGAACCAACAGGAACACTAGACCCTAAAACAGCAGAACTAATACATGCAGCACTACTTAACGGAGTAAAAGAAAAAAATATAACCATGATTATAAACTCACACTGGCCAGAAGTAATAGAAGACCTATCAGACAGAGTAATATGGTTAGAAAATGGTAAAATCAAAGAAATGGGCCAGCCAGAAGAAATAGTTAAAGAATTCGTGAAAGAAATACCACTACCTAAAAAACACGAAGCAGTATCAATAGGTGATCCATTAATCGAAATGAAAGACCTCAAAAAATACTACTTCTCAGTATCAAGAGGAGTAGTTAAATCAGTAGACGGAGTAACACTAACAATCAACGAAGGACAAATAGCAAGTATTGTAGGACTAAGTGGAGCTGGAAAAACAACACTATCCAAACTAATCGCAGGACTAGTAGAACCAAGTGATGGAGAAATTAAAATAAGATTAGGAGAAGAATGGATAGACATGTCCAAAAAAGGACCAGCACACAGAGGACGTGTAACACCACATATAGGATTACTACACCAAGACTTCAGCCTATACCCATACAAAACAATACTAGGTAACCTCACAGATGCAATTAGTCTAGACTTACCATCAGAATTCGCAAAAATGAAATCACTACACGTGTTAGAAGCAGTAGGATTTAAAGAAGAAGAAGCAGCATCACTACTTGAAAAATATCCTGACCAAATGAGTGGAGGAGAAAGACACCGAGTAGCAATAGCACAAGTACTCATAAAAGAACCTAACATAGTTATACTTGATGAACCTACAGGTACAATGGATCCAATTACAAGACGAGATGTAACTGAATCAATATTAAATGCAAGAGAAGAACTAGATCAAACATTCATAATTATATCACACGATATGGACTTTGTATTAGAATGCTGTGATACAGCAGCGCTAATGCGTGATGGAAAACTATTAGACGAAGGAAAACCTGAAGAAATAGTGGATCAATTAACATCACAAGAAAAAACTAAAATGCTTAATAAACATGCAACTAGTGAATTTTAAACTCCACTCTTTACCTTTTTTTTATTAGATAATTTTAAATTATTAAAAAATAGTGAAAATAGATATAATCTATCTATTCGTTTTAGACAAGTATAATTCCTTTGGTTATTAATCTTAGATAATACAATTATTAACTAATTTAACAATAATTATTCTTAATTCTAGATTTACGAATAAAGAATACTTAGATTTTACAATAAATCATATTTAGTTGTTCTTTCTTGTGGTATTCTTCCAATATCTGTTACTAATTGTTTGATTTTTTCCACAGGTAAATATCCACCATAGCCTCCACCAGCTGCTGTAGATATTTTATCTTCAATCATGGTTCCACCAATATCATTAGCTCCACATGTTAATGCTACTTGTGTCATTCTTAAACCTAATTTAACCCATGAAACTTGAATATTAGGTATTATGTTTCCGAAGATTATTCTTGAAATTGCATGTATTTTTAAATCTTCTATTCCTGTTGCACCATTTGATATTTTACCTAATTCATTATTTTCTCCAAGGAATGTCATTGGTACAAATTCTGTGAATCCGTGGGTTTCTTCTTGTATTTCTTTTAATATGAACATGTGTTCTATTCTATCTTCCCATGTTTCGATACTTCCATACATTATTGTTGATGTTGTTGGTATTCCTAGTTCATGAGCTTCTTTTACTACCTGTGACCATTGTGCTGTTGTTAGTTTGTTCGGACATATTTGTTTTCTTATTGAATCTACTAATATTTCAGCTGATGCTCCTGTCATTGTATCCATTCCTGCGTCTTTCAATTGTGATAATGCCTCTTTTGTTGTTATGTTTGAATTTTTTGCTGTCTGATATACCTCTGCAGGGGATAATGCATGTAAACATATGTCGTGTTCATCTTTGATATTTTTTATGAGATTACAATAGTAGTCTATAGTCATGTCTTTTGTTATTCCACCAAATAGACATATTTCTGTTGCTCCTACTGATTTAGCTTGAACTATACTGTCTGATATTTCTTCGTCAGACATTTGGTAATTTTCATGATTTCTGAAGGAGCAGAATTTGCAGCCTATCATACAGTGGTCTGTAATATCTATAGCCTTATTTACTACGTATGTTACTTTGTCACCCACTATTTCCTGTCTTAGTTTATCTGCTGTGTCAAATAATTCAAATTGATTTGCTGATCGTACTAAGTCCAGAGCTTCTTCTTTTGTAATTTCATTATCTAATGATTTATTGTATATTTCATCTAACATTACACTCACGACCTCTTTTATTAATGTTAAATTTGTAAATTCTTTGATATTTACTAAGAATAATTTTCTATTATTAATTATATTTTATGTTGTTAATATCTTTGTATTATAATTTATCATTATTAATCAGTATAAATAGTATAGAAACAGTGAAAAAATAATATTATAAAAACTAAAAAAAGAGTTTCAAAAAAAAAAGTTACAAGAAAAAAAAAGTAATTATTCTATTCAGGTAATGTGATTTTCCATAAATAATATAATTCTTCTACTTTATCTTGTTTTTTAGATCGTTTTTTAGATTTCTTTTTAAGAGTAGACTCTTCACCAGACCATTCAGAAACAGTGTCATCTAAATATTCTGCAATATCATCATCATAGTAACGGGTACCTATAGTGTAACAGTCAGGTTCATTGCGTATGTATATAATGCCCCCACCTTTTTCTTCCATGATGTCTGTAATTTTTAATAAAGTATCATAATATTCTTTTGCTACCATAAGAAACCTCCCTAATTTAATCATAAAAATATATTAATATATATTTATATTCAATGCATTATATTAACTTTATTATATATTAATCCTCACAATCCCTAAGAGAATCATCATCAAAATGAGTATTTTTGATTTTTCTAATAATTTTACAAGTACTATCTAACTCAAATTTCTTGTAGTTCTTAATTTTAACGACTTTAATATCTAAGCCCTCTTTAAGCAAAGATTCATGCAATGCTTCTGGGTCAAAGTGTTGATCAGGACCAATTGCAATGATATCTGGCTTTTTCTCTTTAACTATTTTAAATGGGTCATTCTCGTTACCTACATAAGCTTCATCTACTGGTTTAAGCATGCTAATCATTTCACATCTTTGCTCTTCACCAATAACAGGAATACGTTTATGTTCCTTTACTGTCTTATCTGTAGCTACAACAACCATTAATACAGCATCAGGTCCACCTAATTTCTTTGCTTCATTCAAATAAAAGCTATGTCCTGGATGAATAATATCAAAAGTTCCAGAAGCCATTACTTTAATAATAATTCCTCCCTTTAATCAGATTGATATTCTAAAGCATCTTCAAATTCAATTAAACCCTTGTATAAAGCAGAACCTATGACAACATAATCAGTTCCTAAATCACTTAAAGTTTTCAAGTCATCAAGAGAAGTTATTCCACCTGAATAAATAATTGGAATAGATATGTTTTCAAGTAATTCTTTAACAGGTTCAATATTTATTCCACCAAGTAATCCTTCAACATCAACATTAGTAAATAATATTGAACCAGCACCCTTATCTTCAAAAATTTGTGCGTATTCTAATGGTGTTTTATCAGTAGATTCTGTCCATCCATGTGTAACTACCCTGTTATCTTTACTATCCAAGGATACACATATTCTCTCAGAGCCATATTCATCAGATAATTCTTTAATAATATCGGGATTCTTTATAGCCATTGTTCCAATGATAACTGTCTGGATTCCAGCATCTAGTAAGTTTTTAACATTCTCCTTTGTCCTGATACCTCCACCCATCTGGATAGGTACTGTTGTATTTTCAATAATATCATGAACAATTCCAATATTTTCACCACTGCCAAGAGCACCATCCAAGTCAACTATATGTAACCTTTTAGCACCTTTTAACTCCCACTGTTTTGCAACCTCTGCAGGATTATCTAATTCTATTTGTTCTGTTCCCGGTTCTCCCTGTACTAATTGTACACACTTTCCATGTTTAATATCTACTGCTGGTATAATTATCATAATCTTATTCCATCCATCAAAAAAAATTAAAATTAAATATACTGATTCTTTTTATAAATTTATTATCAATTTATGTGATTAATATAATAAGTTATTAACTATGTTATTCAAGAATTCCTAAAGAAATAACTTAAAGTAATTTAAACAAATATAATCTATATATAAAATTTTGGATGAGAATGTAAAATGAGACGCGTTGCACTAAAAATAGCATATATTGGTACAGGATTTCATGGATACCAAAGACAGCCAAATTATAGAACAGTAGAAGGAGAACTATTAAAAGTATTCAAGGAAACACACATCATAGAAGACACATGGGAAGCCCATTATTCAGTAGCCGGAAGAACAGACAAAGGAGTACATTCAACAGGAAATGTAATCTCATTCATAACCGATGAAGATATACATATTAATCAATTAAACGGATTACTCCCTGATGATATTAAAATCATTGGCGAAGCAAGAGTACCTTACGGATTCAAGGTACGTTTTCCACTGACAAGAACATACATATACATCCAACCAATAGACCCATTTAAAGAAGATGAACTGGACATAACAAAAATCAGACAAGCAATGCAGTACTTTATAGGTAAACATAATTTCCGAAATTTCTCTAAAAGGAATGAGAAAAATCCAAACAGAGAAATAAAAAATATTGAAGTTGAAGTTAAAGACAATATACTAATATTCACAATTACAGGACAAAGCTTCCTATGGAATATGGTAAGAAAAATGGTAACTTCCCTCCTGCTAGTAGGATATGGAGAACTTGAAGTTGAAACCATAAATAAACTACTTCAACCAGTAGAACTAAGACAATACATTCGATTAAGACCGGCTCCTGCAAATGGATTAATTCTTAGTGACATGGAATATAAGAATATAAACTTTAAAGATTCACAATATGCTAAAGATAAGCTAATAGAAGTACTTAAAAAAGAGTACATAAAACATGACCAGGAAAAAAAGGCAGATATCAAATTAATCGAATTACTAGAAAAACAAGAATAAGTGATGTGAAATGAAAATAGGAATAGTACTGGGAACACGACCTGAAATAATAAAGATGTCCCCGATAATTGAAGAAATAGAAAATAGTGACTCAGAACTAGTATTAATACATACTGGACAGCATTATGATATAGAAATGTCAAAACAATTCTTCATTGACTTAAAACTACCTGTACCAGACTATAATATTGGTATTGGATCAAACACTGCTATAAACCAGATAAGTATCATCATATCAGAACTAGAAAAAATATTAACAAAAGAACAGGTGGACATAGTGCTAGTACAGGGCGATACAAATGCAGTTCTTGCTGGTGCTCTGGCAGCAAACAAACTGAAAATACCAGTGGGACACGTTGAAGCAGGATTAAGATCATTTGATAAAAACATGCCTGAAGAAATTAATAGAATAGTAGCTGATGGATGCTCAACACTATACTTTGTGCCAACAGAGGAAACAGCAATAAACCTACAAAATGAGGGAATAAATCACAACTCAATATATGTAACAGGAAACTCTGTAGTAGATGCATGTAAAAGAAATCTGAAAATAGCATTAGAAACTAGTAAAATTAAAGAAGAAATAAATAGCGATGAATATATTGCATTGACATTACACAGAGCAGAAAATGTGGATGATGAAGAACGATTAAGACATATTGTTCATAGTCTAATCAATTTACCATACAACTTTGTATTTCCAGTACATCCTCATACAAGAAAATCACTAGAAAACCTGGGCTTATATGACGAAATAGATAACTGTGACCATATACAGATTACTAAACCATTAGGCTACCTTGACTTCTTATACTTACTATCACAAAGTCAACTAACGTTAACTGATTCTGGAGGCGTACAGGAAGAAGCAATAACCCTTGATATTCCATGTGTAACCCTAAGATATAATACTGAACGACCGGAGACCATAACAGCCGGCGGAAATATTCTTGCAGGAACTGAATCAGAGGAGATAATGAAAAATATCAGTGACATTCTAGACAATAAGGATGTTTATGATAAAATGAGCCGTGCTAAGAATCCGTATGGTGATGGAACCACAGCAAAACAGATATGTTCAATAATTAAGGAAAGATATGATGAGGATAATCTTAAAATTAGGCGTGCTGATGAAATAGAAGACTTTGAAGGATATTTCATGGATACTGTCAGTGAAGGTATTACTGTTAAGGAATATGAAGCAAGAAATTCTGGAAATATCATAGAACAAGTCTATTCTGAAGGAATCCCCCAGTATATCTCTGAGGAATTAAATCTTAATAATAAGACTATTATCTATAAAAGATTTAAAAAAATCAATTGATAACATGTTTTATTTGTTTACTTAACCTCCACTAAATCCTATTTATTTTTTAAAAAATAATAATACTAAAATATTAGTTTAATCATAATTTTAAATAGATTAAATACTTTCAATAATAATATATGAAAACAATAATAGGGAATGTTAAAATGAATTTTGATACAATACAAGTAGGAATATTTGGTTTAGGCCATATTGGATTGCCTACAGCAGCAATACTAGCTAATAATAATATACATGTTCTTGGAGCTGATGTTAATACAGAAACTGTTGATAATATAAACAAGGGACTCTGTTCATTTAAAGAACCAGGACTAGATGATTTAGTTAAAAAAGCTGTTACTAATAATTATCTTAAAGCAACTTCTAATCTGGATGTTGCAGCAGCAGAATCCGATATATTATTAGTTATTGTACCAACACCTATTGATGAAAATAAGAAATCAGATTTATCTTTTGTAATATCTGCATGTGAAAGTATTAAAAAGGGACTGAAGAAGGGCAATCTTGTTGTTATTGAAAGTACTGTTCCACCAGAAACAGGAATTAATGTTGTTAAACCAATACTGGAAGAGTCTGGACTGAAATGTGGTGAAGACTTCTATCTATCATATAGTCCAGAAAGAGCATTGCCTAACAATACTATTTATGAGATGACACATAATGTCAGAATTATTGGTGGATATGATAATAAGAGTGCTGATTTAACAGCTAATTTATATTCTCATATAACACAGGGCGACATTATTAAAGTTAAAAATATTACTAGTGCTGAAATGGTTAAATTAATGGAAAACACGTATCGTGACGTTAATATTGCATTAAGTAATGAATTTGCATTGATTAGTGAAAAGATTGATGTTGATGTTAATGAGGTTATACGTGCTGCTAATTATCATCCAAGAGTAAATATTCATACTCCCGGTCCTGGTGTTGGTGGTCATTGTATTCCAGTTGACCCTTACTTCCTTATTGAATTAGCAGAGAATTATGGTACATCTGCTCGTTTAATTAGTGATTCAAGAAAGATTAATAATTCTATGCCACAGCATGTTGTGGATATCCTGTTAGATAACATTGATGATGTTGGTGATGATTTTGTTATCAGTATTCTTGGAATAGCATATAAGGGTAATGTTGATGATATACGTGAAACACCATCTAAAACACTTATTGAATTATTAAAAGATAAGGGTTTTAATGTTGTTGCCCATGATCCCTTAGTATCAGACAATGTTATTGAATCATTTGGTGTTAAATCAGTGCCTTATGAGGAAGCATTGGATGCTGATTGTGTTATTATTATGACTGACCATGATTTATATAAAGATATTACGCCGGACATGATTAAAAATAATTTTATTATAGTTACCAGGCCTATTCTGGATTCATGTAAATTCCGTGAAAATGGTGTTAATTTCCAGGCAATTGGAGATATTGATTAAATATCCTTTTACTACTTTTTTTGAGTGTTTAATATGAAGATTCTAGTTTTTGAGTATTCAACTGTTTTGTTAGATAATATATTAATGTCAGAGGGTGTTAATATGTTAAAAAGTATTCTTTCTGATTTAAATGATGTTGAGGATTATTTAGTTGATTACATAGTAAGTGATAATTTATCTTTTGATGAGTTTCCTAATTGTAATGTTATTCATGTTGATGATTTATTCTCATGGTTAGATGTTAATTGTAAGTACTATGATTGTTGTTTATTTATTGCTCCTGAGGATGATTTGATTCAGTATAAGATTACACTTATTCTTGAAAAACATGAAATTCCTATAATTGGCTCAAATAGTTCTGCTTCTTATACATGTACTAGTAAAAGTAGAACATATGATGAAATACCTGATAATATATTAAAAGTTCCTTCAAAAATAATCAATGTAAATAATATAGATTATGAAAATATTAATAGTATTTTAAAGAAAAAGAAATTGATAATCAAACCAGACAATCGAACATCGTCTGACTTAATATACAAATTCAATGACATACACCAATTAAGAAAAATTATAAAGAAATATGAAAAAGAAGATGTACTAAAAGCATTAATTCAGGAATACATACCAGGTAATTCGATAAGTGTAAGTACTATATGTAACAATGACCACATAGACATTATTAGTATCAACTCACAGGAAATTAAGGAAAACACTACACAAATCGAATACACAGGGTGTAAAACACCTATACAACATCCACTAAAAAAGGAAATTATAGAACAAACAAAGAAAATATTAACAAACATTCCAGGGTTAAGAGGATTTGTTGGTGTAGACTACATTATTCATGATAAGAGCATATATTTCATTGAAATAAATTCGAGAATCACAACACCATACATTGTTTTACATGAATTAACAGATGAAAATTTAACAAAGACATTAATTGAAAACTTATTAAACAATGAAAGTAGAAAGATAAAAATAAAGAGTACTGGATATTTTTATAAATAATATTTTTTGGAGAACTATATATGAAAATTATGGGTTTAGATATTGGTGGAGCAAACACCGACTGTGCTATTGTTAATCTTAACGAAAATAATATCATGACTTCTATTAAAAAAAATAAAGTATATTTACCAATGTGGAAGGATAATGACAAATTACCAGAATGCTTACTAAAATTAACTGAAAATGATAAGGATATTGATGTAATATGTGTAACAATGACAGCAGAACTTGCTGATTCATACACTACTAAAAAAGAAGGAGTACTTGACATATCAAACAAAGTAGTAACTACTTTTCCAGATAAGGATATATTTTTCGTAACCTTGGAAGGTTTAAAAACTTATGAAGAAATTTTAGAAAATCCATTAATTGTAGCTGCTGCTAATTGGGTGGGAACTGCTCATATTATAGGATATATTAAAAAGGATTGTATATTTATTGATATGGGAAGTACAACTACAGATATTATACCAATAAAAGATGGAAAAGAAGTAGCATCTGGCCATACTGATCTTGAAAGATTAGGTACTGGTGAATTAGTTTATACGGGTATGCTAAGAACAAATCTTGCAACTATAGTTAATCAAGTTCCTGTTAACAACGTAAAAACAGGTGTAAGTAGTGAATTATTTTCAATAACTGCAGATATCCATAGAATTCTTGGACATATCTCCGAAAAAGAGTACACCTGTGATACTCCTGATGGTAAAGGTAAAGATATTGTATCCTGTAAAAGAAGATTAAGCCGTCTAGTATGTGCTGATTTAGATAGTCTATCAGATGCTAATATTAACAATATAACTCACTACATTCATGAAAAACAGATTCATCAATTAACAAAGGGTTTATTAAAAGTTGTTGAAAATAATGGAATGGACACTGTAATAATAACAGACCTCGGTCATGGAAATGTATGTGAACTAGCAGCTAAACGTCTTGGATTAAATATTATTAACATAGCCGATTACTTTTCAAAAGAAGCTATGAGTATCCTCACCGCCATAGGTGCTATTCAAATGTATCTGGAGGAATACGTAGCCAAGGAATTACCTCTAGGATACTACGTATAAGTTAAATTTAAATCAAAAAAAAGATAGTAAATAGTTTTATTTACTATTAATAACTATTTTTTAAAGAAACATTTAATTATTCAATACCAAACATCTTTTAAATGAATAAGATAAGCAAAGATGTTTGCACCTAAATGTAAAAATACACTAACTACAAGAATAATCAATATCATTTGCCATGTTAATTGTATGAATGGTGATATGAATATCAATGCAACAACTACAAAATCTAACTGATCAAGTAGTGGTACTGGTTTTCCACGTTCAAAGTTAAGTCTACGTTTAATAAAACTACCAATTGCATCACCAATTAAAGCACCAAACCCTAATAATAATCCAATTAGTAATCCTTTAGGAATATAACCGGAAACCATTGTTATCTGAATAGCTGAGATGTTAAAGAAGTAATCACCTAATCCATAAGAAGCTAGCCATCCTAGAAGACCACCAATGATCATTCCAAAAAGGCCTCCTCCAATAATACCTCTCCATGTGACACCATCACCAACTAATCTTCGACCATCCCATGCATCATGCCCAAAATCTAAGGGTGTTCCTCCACCGAATACTAATGCTGAACCATTAGCAAGATATGCTGGAATCATCAAGTATATTGAATAAATTATTAAATTTATGATGTCCATTAATATTAACTCCCGTTTAATAATAATATTTAATATGATTTTATTTATTTATAAAATGATTTGAAGAAATAGAAAACACTCTTATTAATTACCAGAAAATCATACATAAAATTATTTAAATAAAATTAACCTAAGTATTAATTATAATAAAATGGTTGAAATAAAAAAGAATATATTCTAATTATTTGTCAAAAATAAATTATAATATTTTCAAAACTATTGAATCAATTTATTGGAGGGGGATTAAAATAACAAAAACTAAAAGCTTATGTCCAGAATGTCTAAAAATACTAGACGCAGAGGTATATGAAGAGGACAATACAATATATATCGAAAAAACATGCCCAGAACACGGAACATTTAAGAACACCTACTGGCACGACGCTGAAGCATATAAAAAAGCAATAAAATATGAAGCAGAGCCACATAGACTAACAAACTTAAATGAAAATATTAAAGGGGAATGTCCTTCAAACTGTGGATTATGTAAAGAACATGAAAGTCAAACAGTGCTCGGATTGATTGACGTTACTAACAGATGCAACCTAAGATGTCCAATATGCTTTGCAAATGCAGCTGCATCAGGAACACTTTTCGAGCCATCCCAAGATGAAATAAGACAAATGCTAAGAAATTTACGTAAAAACCAGCCAGTACCAACACCAGCTATCCAATACGCAGGTGGAGAACCAACAGTACGTGATGACATTGTAGATTTAATTAAAATGGCTAAAGAAGAAGGATTTACCCATACACAAATTGCAACAAATGGAATTGCCTTAGCAAATAATGAAAACTTAGCACAGGAATTAAAAGACGCTGGCTTAAACACAGTATACTTACAATTCGATGGTGTAACAGAAGAACCATATCTAAAAACAAGAAATGCAAACATACTTCATAAAAAAATAGAAGCTATAGAAAACTGTAGGAAAGCAAGTTTAGGAATAGTTCTTGTACCTACATTAGTAAAAGGAATAAATGAAGATCAAATTGGGGATATTATTCAATTTGCATTAGATAATATTGATGTTATAAGAGGCGTAAACTTCCAACCTGTATCATTTGCAGGCCGTACACCAACAGATAAAGTAGAAGAACAACGTATCACCATAGATGACTTTATGCATCTTGTTAAAGAACAGACAGATTGTGATATAACTGAGGATGCATTCTATTCAGCTTCAACAGTAGCTCCAATATCTGATTTAATAGCAGCACTCAATGGAACAGATGAAGAAGTTACATTAACTTGTCACGAACATTGTGGTGTAGGTACCTATGTATTTAAAGAAAAAGATGGTAGTGTAATCCCAATTACTGACTTTATTGACGTGGATAAATTCATGGAAATACTTGAAAACACAATTCCTGGTCTAGAAAAAGATTCAAAATTATCAAAATCTAAAGCAATTGCAAAAGCAGTTAAAAACCTACCTAAAACTATTGATACTGATAAATCACCATCTTACATTGATATTACAAGTCTACTTAAAAACATATTTATCAAAAAGGATTATGATGCACTTGGTGACTTCCATATGAATGCATTACTTATTTCATCAATGCACTTCATGGATCCATTTAACTTTGATCAGAACAGAGTGAAAAAATGTGTAATTCATTACGCAACTCCTGATGGTAGAATTATTCCTTTCTGTTCAATGAATAATATATACAGAGAAGAAATTGAGGAAAAATGTCACGTTCCATTAGATTCTGATAGAGCTAAAGCTATAATGGAAAATATTAGACAAGCAAAATTAGATAGTCTTAAAAAAGAACAAGCAGGAAAATAGAATTATATTAATTATTTTTCTTGTATCATTTATTTTTTTTAAATTTTTTTTTTACTAAGAAATAAATTATTTCTGAAGAGCAAATATTAAAGAAATAATTAACTATTTTTTGAATATATTCATAATTATTAATTTTAATACAAACGAATTGATTTTAACAATGTTTATTAATAATAATAAATAAACACATACATATCTCATTTAACTATACTATTTTGTAAAAAATATAAATAGTAGAAGTTATTAATAGATGAATATATTATAATTTATCTTTTAAACTAAGATAGTTGATATAAATTATAATCTTAGACATAGAACAATATAGAAAAATCAATACAAATAAATAATGTTTAAAATAAATATTATGATTTATATATTGAAAGGAGGTATAATATGTCTCAATTACCATTAACACCATTAGGAAGAATTATTAAAAATGGTGGAGCAGAACGTGTAAGCGAAGATGCTAAAGTAGAACTATCAGAATTTTTAGAAGATCAAGCTGCTGAACTAGCAAAACTTGCATTAGACAATGCTAAAGAAAACAGTAGAAAAACTTTAAAAGCAGAAGATATTGCAGTAGCTTACAAAAAATTATAAAAAGTACGATAATAATTCAAATTTTTATTTTTTTTAATTTTATATCTTTTTTTGAGATATTTGACTTAGAAATATCTTTATAATAAACATCAGTCCCTTCAACTATTTTTAAGGATATGACTTCACATTTTATATTTAATGAAATACCATCTATTACTAGAACATCTAGTTTTACGATAGGGTATATTTTTCTATTACCAACAATTAATGGTTCTAGTGTGTAAACTTTATTACCAATCATAAAATCAATTTCTTAATATTTTTATAATATTTCTAAGATTTTTATTTGTAAATATTTTTATAAGTATTCTTATCACATTAGTTAATATAATTCTAAGAGATATGTCTATATCTGTTTTTATTAGAAATTTATTTATTTCTGGAGTTAGTAAAACCTGTAATCCTAATGGATAAAATGGAGCTGATATTGCCCATATTATATTACATGTTTTGATTGTTAAATTATTATTATTTAATCCGAGGTTAGCATTTATTTTACTTGTATTAAATTTACATGTTTTTGTCAATAGTTTTATTAATTCCATTATGTCAGGAAAAGCTTTCTTTAATAGAGGATATAATTCTTTGAGTTTGTTTGTTATATCTTCTTTTGACGTGTTTTCCAGGGATGTTTCTTCATCTGATTTTTCTAAATTAAATGTTTTGATTTTTATTTTATGGGATTTATATATTAAGTTAATGATTATAGTCTTATTTTTAAAATTATATTCTACATTAATCAGATAATGATTAATTGTAATTTCACCATTATAGTCTAAGTTATTATTATTAAATAATACATGTATATTTAGTGGTTTAATAATTATCATGAATAATAATACAATGAGAATAAATAAAATAACCATTAATATTTCAAGTATCATTATCAATCATTTCCATATAATTTAATATAATTTAAATTAAAATAGTGTTTGTTAGGTTAAGTTATATGTAATTTAAAAAAATCAGAAAAAATGAAAAGAGGCCTATTCCTCAGGAACCTCTTTAACTTTTGTTTTAATATCATCAATATCTACATCGTTCGGAACATCTTGTGCTGGCTGAGCATTTCTGTTACTGAGAAAATCAAAAACAAATTGTCCTAAACCATTTAATAAATCTTCAATTGGTGTATCATTACCTTCAACAGGTACTACTTCCACGCCGTTAGGTCCTGGAACATTATCATATATAACTACAAATGCAATAGGATCTATTGAGCCACCACCACCAGCTCCGCCAATTTCAGTATTTTTATCTCCTTCATGGTTACCTAAACCTATTCCAAAACCTAAAGCTGTTTTTGAAATAGGAATAATTGTTTTGTCCTTAATTGTTAAAGGTGAACCAATGATACTATCAGTATTCATAACTTTCTGAATTTCAGATAATGTTTTTTCTATTGAGTTATCAAGATTCATAAATATGCTCCTACATTTATTGTCTTTAGTTACTGATATCTTTTAATTAACATATATTATTTTTTATTAAAAATAAAAAAGAATGAATAATTAACCAAAAAATATAAATAGTAGTATCACTTAATATTATAATAGTCTTAAAAAAAGGTATTTCTGGGCCGGTGGTCTAGAGGTATGATACCTCCTTGACGTGGAGGGGATCACGAGTTCGAATCTCGTTCGGCCCATAACATAATTTTATTTTAATATGCCGTGGTAGTTCAGTTGGGAGAACGCCAGACTGAAGATCTGGATGTCGCTGGTTCAAGTCCGGCCCACGGCATATTTTTACATTAATAATAAACTATTTTTATAACAATTAAATCTACTATTTCTATAAAATAAGTATTATATTTATTAAAAAATTAATTTGAGTAATAAAAAAAGCTATTTTTCTAAAAATCTAAAAAAAAAATAAAAAAAAGAATTATCCAGATCCTATCATCTTGGTTAATTTTTGAACTATAAATTCACCAATTACTCCGCCAATACCAGTTATAATACCACAGACTACAATTGATGATAGAATTACTAATACATCTCTAGATACAGTTATGGTTATTATACCAATTATTAATCCAATTGTAGAGGATGTAGTGAATGAATCCTTATAGCTCATACGAGGTAATATAAATACCGCTAATATTCCTGCAATTAGTAAGGAACCTACCAGTATTATCATTAAAGACTCCATGTTTTGAGATACAAATGTCATTATCTCAGCAGTAGATGATGGTAGATTTGATTCATCAACAATAAATCCTAGACCAACCAATGCAAAGAAGAAGAAATCAATTACTCCCAAAATCATTGCAACTACTCTGAATAACCAATTAGTATGAATATCTCCTTGACTAGTATATGAAAATTGATGTGTATTATTTTGTTGACTATCTGTAGATGATACTCCTACCATGTTACGTACACTTTGATTATATTTATTTACACTATCCATATCATATTGTAACTGAAAACGTGTACCTCCACAGTATAAACATGTTCCTGTTTCTCTAGGATTAACTGATTTACAGTTGGAACATATTTTATAGTATGAAATTTTAGGTAATTCAATACCTCTTAATATAAACTGTAACTCCTGCTCATCAGCTGCAAATTCTAATACATGTCCACAATTTTCACATTTGTCAAAGGCTAATGGAGCTGAATCATTAACTTTAACAAATCTTTTACAATTTGGGCATACAATGTAACTCATAGTTATCAATCTTCATTATTATTATGTATTATTATGTTTTATTTTCTATTTTATTTTTTCTATTCTTAAATATATTATATTTTTTTATTTATATAGTTATTGAATTACTTCTGCTAGTAAGTATGTTCTTTTCCCTTCTAAAATCTTTACATTAACAAATGTACCTATTTTAGCATTATCTACTATAACATTTTTATAAGTATCTGTGTAGCCTACATATCCACCTGTAGAACCTTCGCCTATTATTAACACACGTTGTGTGGTACCTTCATATTTCTTGTTATTTTCAAGCATAACTTCTGATTTCACATCATTTACTCTGTGAGATCTATCCTTCATAACCTTGTGATCAATTTCATCCAGACTATTAGATATAGCCCCAGGTCTGTGCATATACTTAGAAATATGAATAATATCTGGCTTAATCTCCCTTATTAAATCAAGTGTTTCACTGAAATCCTCTTCAGTCTCTGTTGGATAACCAACAATAATATCTGTTGCTAAAGAAATATCAGGTATCTCTTTACGGAATTCATTCACAATATATTTGTACTCATCAAGTGTATGCATTCTATTCATTTCAGTTAAAACCTTATCACTGCCTGTTTGAACTGGAAGATGTACAAATTTAAAGATTTTATCATTATTTTTAAATGCATCAATAACATCATGAAGTTTACCCTTAAGACTTTTAGGATGCATCATTCCAACACGAATCTTAAAATCACCCTCAAGAGAACCAAGCCTATTTAATAACTCGGCAAAGGATTCACCAGTATCATTACCAAAGCATGCAGTATCCTGAGCAGTTACTTGTAATTCTTTACAGCCATTGCTAATTGCATCCTTTGCTTCCTCTACAAGTACATCAATAGGATAACTTACAAGATATCCTCTTGCAAGACGTGTACAGCAGAATGTACATTGACCTTCACATCCTTCACAAATTTGTAAGATATGTATTAAGGAATTACTTGATTTTATACCTACTCCTGCCTTGACGAGATTTGTTTTTCCATATTCATGAACTACTTCGCCTTTAATTGCCTTGTCAACAACATCATTAATTTTATCTACTTTATGAGGACCAATCCAGCAATCATCTCCTGCAAACTTATTAAGTCTTTCAGGATCTACTTCAACCATACATCCTCCAACGATAAGCTTCTTGTCAGGGTACTTCATTTTTATATTTCGAATCTGAGTAATCATCTTCTGTTCTGTTGGAAGTTTAACATAACAAGTATTTAATATAATAACATCAGCATCAGCCATATCCTGAACAATTTCATGAGTTTCTGACAGCATCTTAGCCATTATATCACTATCAGCTTGATTAAAAGTACAGCCATGAGTTTCTATATATATTTTCATTTTATCACAGAGATATTTACAGTTTAATTATAGTCTTTTTCTTTTATAGTGGTTTTTACAACATATTCAGATAAATCATAGTTTACCCTTGATTTATCGTTTCTAGGTAATAATCTTCCATATACTCTCTTAATTACCTTAGCATATGCATATCCTTTTCTCATATTACGTTCTAACGTTTTAAATGCATATACTCTGAATTTTAGTCCGTTGACTTCACAAACATCACCTATTGTGAATATAAAGTCACGTTCTACTTCTAGTTTATGTGATAATACAGTTCCATGATTATCAATTGATAATCCTATACGTGCTAAGGTATCTAGTGATTTAGCCCATATTGTTTTTATATCAATGACAGGACATTCATATAATCTTTTTTCTTCCTTGGTTTCGATAGAAGTTACTTCAACATCTTTATCATCAATATATAATATTGTTCCTACTTCCAAGTATTCATCAGAGTACAGGGTAACGTTAGTCTTCCATGATGTTTCAAATTCACTGATAATAACTCTTACTTTTACTTCATGTGCTTCTTCAGGTGCTGTTTCATGATAAACATGACCACATTCGTCACATTTTACTAGTAAATCTCTGTTTTTTTTACCCTTACTTTTTATTACTTCAAATTCATCATAGCCACATACTGGACATACCATTTTCTATCCCTCATTCTTATTTTTTAAGTATTGATTAACTACTCCACCATTTTCTAGTATATCTAACATTGTTGGGTCAAATGGTTTTATTTTAAATGTTTTTCTGGTTGTTTTGTTTATTATGATACCATCATTCACATTTACTTCTACAATATCTCCTTCATCTACTTCTATATCTGCGGTTACTACTGGTAATCCTATGTTTATTGCATTTCTATAGAATATTCTAGCAAAGGATTTAGCTATTATTACTGATACACCTGCTGTTTTTATTGCAACTGGTGCTTGTTCACGTGAAGATCCACATCCGAAATTCCATCCGCCGACTATTATGTCACCCTTATTTACCTTACCTGCAAATTCTGGGTCTTCTGCTTCCATTACGTGTGCTGCTAAATCTTCTGGGTTAAATGTTCTTAGGTATCTTCCTGCTATTATTACATCTGTATCTATACAATCTCTAAATTTCCAAACTTTTCCTTCCATATTTTTCATTGTTTACACCTTTTATTCTTTTATACATGCTCCGTGATTTTTTCCTTTAGTTATTATTACTTTACCGTCATTATCCATTAAATCAATTAGGTCTCTTTTTATTGCCTTGGGATTTGTATCTGTTATACCAAAGCATGTCGGCCCGAAGGAACTCATTCCTGCTCCAGGAATACCATTATCTATCATGTAATTTATAGTATTGTTAATTTTATCTGATTGCAGGTTTCGTTCTACTTTTTTAAATCCTATTGATTGTATTTTATTTATTGCATCACCGAAGTAGGTTATATCTTCTTCTATTACTGCTGGCATTAACTTCATTAATGTAAGATAGGATATTCTTTCAACATCCCGTATATCTACTGGTGAGTATGATTGGAAGATGTTTACTTCCTTTGTTCCTGATGCTCCATTATCTGTGTTTGGTATTGCTAGTATTATATTCCAATCCTCGGGGAAATCATATCGTGCCAGTAATGGTGGAGGAGCTACATTTGATGCTGATGAGGGTAAAAAATCATTCTTTATTGACGTTCTATGACCACCATCTATCAGTAGTCCACCATACTTAAATGAATGTACACCAATACCACTTGTTCCACCACGATGTATTATCTTTGCTAATTCATAGATTCCTAGGTCAATCTCATTTAATTTAGCAATTAATTGTCCAGTTGATAAGAGCAACTGTGTTCCTAATCCTAAACCCTGATGTATAGGATATATTTCCTCTACATTAAATGTATAATGCTTTTCTATACCAAGATAATCCTGCATATTCTTTGATGCAATTAACATCTTTGAAGTATATTCATCATCAGAATTAGAAATATTACATTTATCATTAAACAATATTTCAGTTTGAGAATCATTCTCCTCACATTCTATAATTAATGATGGTTCCTTAATGGCTATTCCAATACCACCATCAACACGTCCCTCTGACCCATTCAGGTCAATTAATGATAAATGTAGTCTTGCTGAAGTTTCCAATCTCAATATGATACAACCTAATATAATGTTCCTTTAATGTTTTATAAACTATATTTATGTTTGTGAATTATTATTTATAGTTTTTATGATAAGATTAAAAAAAGAGAAAAATAACTAAAGATAATAAAAAAAGAAAAAAAGAGAATTTGTTTATATAAATTTTGACATGTATGGTCCATCTTTATGATATCCTAGTTTTCTATAGTAATCTCTAACACCAATACCACTAATTATTAGTAATTTATTCTTTTCATACTCTTCCTTAGCTATTCGTTCAGCCTCATGTAGCAGTCTTCCACCATATCCTTTGTGTTGCCATAGATTTTCCTTGTTCTTACCTATTTTCTGCATTTGACCATAAACATGTAATTCTCTTATAAGAGCACTATTTGGTGTTATTTCTGGTCTAAATGTATTCTTTGAAGGAATTCTTAGCCTAGTAAATCCTATGATAATATCATTACCAGGGTCTTCTATTGATAAGAATATTTCATGACCGCCCGTGACATCATAATCAGTTCGTAGTAATTCAATATTATCATAATCTGGTTCTATACCATGAGCTCTCTTATGACCAACCTCTCTACAACGTATACATTGACACTGAATATTCTCCTCTTCTAATCTGTTGTATACTAATTCCCCAAGATTTGATTTCTTTACTCCCGCATCAATTAAAGTAGCTGGTATATCTCTCTGAATTCTCATTGTACGTACCCATTTTGGTAGTATTTTCTTTACTTCAACTATTAAATCCACTGCCTGCTCAGAGGTGTATGGTTCATACTCGCCTCTTTTCCACATTTCATAGAATTCAGAGCCCTCTGTTACTAAACATGGATATATCTTTAACATGTCTGGACAGAAGGATGGCTCTGTAAATAATCGTTTAAACATGTTAAGGTCACTTCTAGGCGTTGAATATAATCCCGGCATCATATGCATTGCTACTTTTATTCCAGAATCTCTGAGTGTCTGGTTTGCCTCAATTACATCCTGAATTCTATGACCTCTATCTATTCGTTTATAAATATAATTATATAATGTCTGAACTCCCAGTTCTACTCTTGTAACTCCAAATCCTAACATTCTATTAACATCTTCAGTTTTAGAGTAGTCCGGCCTTGTTTCAAAGGTTAAACCAACACATCTTACTTTACTATGTTCATTACTTTTCTTCACATCATGTAAGTACTTGAAATCTGTTGGCGGTACTATATCTGCCTCTTTCTGATTTCTTGGTATGGTATTGATGATAGATTCAAAATCATTCATTGCCCTTAAACATTGTGTTACAAACCATTCCTGGTAATCAAGTGGTCTTGATGCAAATGTTCCACCCATTATTATTAATTCAACCTTATCAATTGGATGTCCAATATTTCTTAATTGATATAATCTATTAAATGTTTGTACATAAGGATGGAAGCTAAACATTCTTGCTCTTAATGCTGCAGGCTCTTCACCAGTATAACTAGGAGGAGCTACACTACTTTCAGGACAATATTTACATCGTCCATGAGGACATTTATGTGGATGACACATGACTGCAACAATAGCTACTCCAGAAATTGTCCTAGTAGGCTTTTTCATTAAAATAGGTCTTAATGTTTCTAGTTCTTCTGGTTTTGCATATTGTAATATCTTAGAATTACTCATAAATCCCTTTAATTTTAAATCCCTGCAAGTTTGTATTTTTAATTTTTCCAACTCTTTCTTTGTTGTGATGTTGTTTTCAAGAGCTTTTTCAATTATTAGTCTGCAAGCATCTTCCATTATTCAATTCTCCTTATCATAAAATTCTTATTTAATAGTTTTTTTTATTTTTAATCTAATATAAACATACAAACATTATTTTAAGTTAGTTAATAATAATATATAGTAGAAATAAAATTGAGGAACTTTTATGAAAATTACTGAAATTATCGATAAAAAAGTATTAGATGACGATGCTAATGAAATAGGTAAAGTTCAAGATATTGATGTTGATCTTAAAGAAAATAGAATCAATAATATTACTATCAACTCTAATGAGTTAAGTTTAAGAAAAACTGTGGTAGTAGCAGATATAGATATGATTTCTGAGGTAGGTGACTATATATTATTAAATGTACCTAAATCTGAAATTTCCAAAACAGACGAATCCAAAGAAGTTCCAGATGTAGAAGTAGTTAATCCAAGTGAATTAGAAGAAAAAAGTAAATCTAACTAATTCACTTAATTCTTTTTTTATTCTTTTTTCCGTTCCTGCAATGTTAAAATAGCATTTTTAAACTCTTTTTTGAATTCCATAACTTCTTCTGTTGGTATGGAATAACTTACTCTTATATATCTCTCACCAAAGAGTTTACTTGTATAGTTTCCTTCTCTTACAAAGATATTCTTTTCCTGTAACAAGTATTCTGATATTTCAACTGGTTTTAATCCTGTTCCTGACACATCTATAACCATCATATTAGCATCTGAAGGATATACAGGCAGAAATGTTCCAGGTGTTTCATCAACAGCTTCTTTTATTATTTTTTGATTTCTGAAACAAGTTTCTCTTATATCATTAACCCATTTATCCTTTGTTTCTAGTCCTGCTATTGCAGCTTCCTGTGCTAATGAGTTTGTTCCTAAATCATTTATAACACTTGCTCTTATAGGTCTCATTAAATCTGGAGAACAGATTACTGCACCTATACGTAGACCTGCCATACCAAATATTTTTGAAAAACTGTATATTGTTATTGTATGTTCTGGTGCATATTTTGCTACTAGTGTATGATCTCTTGCAAAGTCACGGTATGTTATATCATGTAAAACAATGATATTATTTTCTTTTGCTATTTCTGCTATTTCTTTTATTTCCTCTTTAGTATATGCTGTTCCCAGTGGATTTAATGGATCAATTAATACTATTAGTTTTGTTTCCATGTCAATATTTTCTTTAATTAAATCTGGTGTTAACTTGTAACCGCATTCCTCATTGTATATTGGTACTTCTTTTACGTGGTTTCCAAATCTATTACAGAAGTTATTGATTATAAGATATCCCGGATCTGATGCTATTGTATTTGTAACATGATATAATGATGTACTTATTGCTAGATATAATGATTCTGTAGCACTAGAAGTAATTTGCACATCAAATAGATTAGGATTTAAGTCTAAATCCTTGAGTATTAATTTTTTTAATTCTGGAAATCCTTCTGGTGGTGGATATTTACAGTAATCTCTCTTCTTTGCTGCTGTTATTAGAGCATCCTCTATATGTTTATCTTTCTGTAGATGGTTTGTATTTTGTCCCATCCATATTAGATCCTCTTTTTTGTATGTGTAATCGAAAAAATCATTAATTGAATCAAATCCATTCGGTACTCTTTTCTCTTTTTTCTTAAATACCATGAATAATTACCCCCTTGTTTTATTATTTTAGTATATTCTTATGTTATTCCGTTATCTACAATTTCAAATGTTACTGATTGGCCTGGCGCCTTTGTTTTATGTCTTTGTAATATCGCAGTTCTCGCCGTTGAACCTATTTTTCTTTCAATTTCAATAATTACTTTACTCCAATACTTTAGGACTGTTCCCCCAATAGGTTCAACTATTAAATCATCAGAATCAAATGGGGAATATATTTGATTTGTTATTACTACCGCTATGTCATAATCTCTACTCATTTTAAGCAGATGTGCCATTAGTCTTCCTAGTTTTTTATTAATTTCAGAGGGGTCACCCTCTTCAATACGATATAATGCTACAATAGAATCTATGATTAATATATCAATGGATTCTTCTTTTTTTAGTAGGTCTTCTATATTTTGTATTTCTAGTTGTTGTTCATCAAAGGAAGATGGTTCTAATAGAAAAATATTACCTGATATAGAATTAAAATCAGGTCCCGCTATTTGTTGAATACGTTCCAATGATAATCCACCCTCAGTATCCATGAATATGGCTTTTTTACCATTCTTTGTGGCTTCATATAATATTTTCAAGGCAATATTAGTTTTTCCACAGCCCGGTGGTCCATAAAACTGTGTGATACAACCTTTCTCAACGCCTCCCCCTAGTATTTCATCAAGTGAGGAATTAGTTGGAATTAAATTATATTTTGTTAAATCTGAAAGTGTTTTCATTTAAAAAAATCCCCATATCTAATAAAATTGTATAGTAATAGATAATTCTATCATTTATAATATAAATATTTGAATTAATTTTCTAAAAAAATAGATTCTAAAATGCTTTTCATGATTCTAAAAATAATAAAATAATAAAAAAGAGGGAGGTTATGATGTGGTATTTACAGCTTGTACCGCATTAGTGTTATTATTAGGATACTCATATACATCCCATACACTTATACCTGGCTCTGAGTGAGTCATGTTAAATCTAGTGGTGTTCATTCCACCTTCTAGGTATAATTTTGTGAAGACTGAATCTTCAAGATATGAGTCAAATAATATTGTGAAGTATGAACCATCATCTTGTTGCATAGCCATTATTGACATGTTACTGTTATTGTTAACAATTCTTTCAGATAATTGATTACCACTTATATAAATTATTTTATGTGGTTTAATCAATTCATTACCTGTTCCGTCACTTAACTCTTTAGCCATACGTTGTTTGTCTTCTGCTGTAGACATGTTTAATGATTTGTTTAATTTTGTTTGGTCCACGTATGCAAAGGTCATTGGTGTACTATTGGTATCATTACTTGTTGACCCTACTCCAATTACTCCATTTTCCATTCCCATTGTGAATGGTTGACCATTTACATTCTCTGTAGAACTTTGTGCTGGATAGTATGAGTAGTGTGTGGAATTTTCACTTGTGAAGTTCCATGTACCAAAGTATGACCACCATGCTGCTTTTGAAAGCATATCTGAACTTAGGATTAAGTTTATTGGTTTTGTATGTGCTGGATGAGTTAAATCCAGTACTGAGTTTGCTTGCTGCTGATTTAATCCATATGTTCCTATTAGTGCTGCATTTGCCTGTGTTCTGTCCATTGGTAATATCGCATTTAATATTTCTACTGATTTACTTGTATCGTTAGTGTATAAATCTAATGTGTTAGATGCATCTTCACCACTGTTTGCTAACATTCTTAGTATACCTGCAGATAAGTTTTCATTATGCGTCTGCAGAGCATTACCTATCCAATAGGCCCTCATGTTGTTCTGTGAACCTCCGTCGAATACTACTTGACGATCAGCTACTGCTGTGAATAGGTGACCAAAGTCCCACCAGGATGCTAATACAGTATCCTGAGGTGTGTTAGCTTTTACCCATGTTAGTGTATTATACATGTTATCATCAGTACTGCCTACTGCCTGTGATGCTGTTGTATGGTCAGCTACAACAGGACTTACCACTGCTAATAATACTAGTATTGCTGCAAGTAGTGCAACATAACTGTATTTTTCAGTTTTAAGGTCAATGTATTTTACAATGAATCCTACAAATAGACCTGATAATAATGCTACTGGAACTGCGAACTGTTCTATAAATCTTGTACCCTGCATTAACATTATTGAAATACCAATTATCCAGAATAATGTTAATAGGAATAAGAACAATTGATTATATTTTTCATGTTGTGTCCATTCGAATTTACCTGGTCTAAATACATGTTCATGCTGTACCATTTCTTCTGCTTTTTTAGTTTTAGGAGTGTATCTTTTGTTTCTAACTTTCTTATCAGAAACATCAGTTTTTGTTTTCTCCACTTTTTGAGCAGATTTCTTTTCGGTTTTTGGTTTTTTCCTTAAAAGATATATGAATAATGGTATACATAATACTGCGAATAATAATGCGAATAATCCACCTGATTGATTAGCTACATCAATAACTGCTGGAACTTGCATCTCACCTACAGATACATATACGTTAGGGTATGCTGAACCTACAGTAGCATTCTGAAGACTTGTTGACATTCCTATAACATTTATCAAGGATTCGATTGTTCCTGTTCCTACAGTAATTAATAGTAATATACATGATAATACTATGAATACTACTAAGGGTATTGTTACTGGATTATCTTTAAGCCATTGAACATTATTCGGAATCTTTTTACCATCCAGTCTATCCATAAAATAGGAAGCTGGAAGGTATAATATTAATGTACCAAATGTTAATAACACCATGTAAGTGTATCCACTCCATGATAGAGAGAATAATGCTAGGAATAATGCTGCTATTACTGAATACAGTACTTTATATACTGGTTTTTTCGCATATACACTTTCTGTTAAGAATAATGCAATCATCAATGGTATCAATACGTTGAACATATCTGTATCAAAGAATCCTGCATATGTGTGTGAGAAGTATGCTGGTGCCGCACCTGCAATTACACCTGCAACTATTGCACCCCATTCATTACCTGTACTTCTTCTTACAATGAAGTATGCTGGAAGTACTGCTAATGATCCAATTATTGGGCCTAACCAAAATGCAACTTGAGTTAATGATACATTTCCAAACATATTAACAATATTATAAACTGCTGCTGCTAATACAACTATGGTTGGTTGATAATCCGCTTCACGACCATTCGGTGACGTAGACAGTGAATCCCAGTCCGAATCATTAACCACTGTATCTCCCAGATGTCCCGTGTTTAAATAATTCTCTGTTAAACGATAGTTATAATATGAGTCTATCTCTGTAAAATAAGGCATGCCACTATCGTCTTCATATAATGCCTTTTGACTTTCATCGGTTATTCCTCCGAGATTAATAGTTTCTGCTCTAACAGCAAAAACGGCCAGTACTAGTAATATTGCTATTATAAATGGCGCTATCTTTCTTACTAAGTTTTTATTGTCCATGTGATAATTCTCCTTTTTACCTCCAATTTTGATAAAAAAAATAGGATAATCTTCGTTTTACTGATAATTTTTAGTTAAATCAAATTATAAACTGTATCTAACGAGAATATATTAACTAAATATAAATTTAGATTGTTTATTTATATCAATCAAAAAATATCCTTATAGAAGTTTATGATTAAAGATATATTTAAATTTATAAAGAATAAACTAAAATTAAAAAATTAATAAAAATATTGAAAAATAAAAAATAAATAACAAAACTAAATAATACATATTTTAAAATGTTTAATAACTCCTTCTGATTAATAACTGTAAGTGAAATCTTAATAAAAGATTAAGCATGTCAATACCTTTAAAAAAAATAGATTAACATCAAAAAATATCTAACAATCTGAAAAATTATATTTATTAAAATAATAAAATCAAATATAATATAATAGAACAATTTTTACATTAAATTTTCAAAATGAATTAATAAATTTCTAGTACAATAAACAAAAGGTAGTTAAATAGAATGATAAAAGACATACTAACTTATTTTCAAAATAAAAAATGGTTCAGGGACAGAATAGAACATATAGAAGAAATACCTGCAAGACGAGCAAGATACACTCTTGAACAGGTAGAATTACCCGAACCTCTGGAAAATTATCTTAACGACCATAACATAAAATTATACACTCACCAATACGAAGCACTAAAACATGTCAGAAATGGAGAAAATGTAGTTATCACTACTCCAACAGCAAGTGGAAAAACATTATCATTTACACTACCAGTAATAGAAGACCTGACTAATAACAGAGAAGACACAGCACTATACATATATCCAACAAAAGCATTAGCAAACGACCAGTTAAAAAGCATATTAAGTATAGATAATGAATGTAACCTAGACATATACCCCGCAAAGTATGACGGAGACACACCAAAATCCAAGAGACCAGAAATAAAAAGAAAATCAAGACTAGTTATAACAAATCCATACGAACTACACTATATACTACCATGGCATGAACAATGGCAAAGATTCTTTGAAAATATTAAATACATAATAATAGATGAAGCACACCAGTACCGTGGCGTATTTGGGTCAAACATGGCATTTCTAATAAGAAGATTAAAAAGAATCTGTAAATATTATGGTTCAGAGCCACAATTTATTATATCAACAGCAACGCTAGCAAATCCTATGGAATTTAGTGAAAAACTAACAGGACTTAGCTATAAAATAATTGATGACAATGGATCACCTTCCGGAAAGAAATACTTCATGTTCTTCAATCCATATGCAATTGAATCCAAAAACCCATCAATCCACAATGACACATTAAAACTATTCAACACATATGTACAGAATGATTTACAAACAATCTGCTTTGAAATATCACGTAAAATGGCAGAAGTTATAGCTTTAAGATCTAAAAAAGAACTAGAAGTAAAACAGCCCGAACTATCAAATAAGATAACAGCATACCGTGCAGGATACACAGTTGAAGAAAGAAAAAAGATTGAAGATAATCTGAAAGAAGGAAAAATAAAAGGAATCGTAACTACAAATGCATTAGAACTTGGAATAAATATTGGTTCATTAGATAGTGTAATAATATCAGGATATCCTGGAACATTAATCTCAACATGGCAGCAAGCAGGACGTGCAGGAAGACGAAACCAGGAAGCTTTAATAACAATGGTAGCATTCCAGAATCCGTTAGATCAATACTTCATGAAACATCCTGAAAGATTTTTTAACAAGACACATGAACATGCAATAATCGACCTTAACAATCAGCAAATACTAAGAGAACATCTGAAATGTGCAGCATATGAAATACCATTAAAACTCAATGAAATAGAAAGTTTCGGATTTGATGATGAAGGAATAGTTATTGATGAAATAAGTGACCTTGAAACAGAGGGTATACTAAAATATTCTAACAATCAATGGATTTACAATGATGAAAGAATATTAAAACAAGATAAAACACCAAATCTTGAATTAAACCTTAACGATGTAAGGTCAGAGCCATATGCTGTATTCAATGGACGTACATTCCTAGAAGAAATGAGTGAAAAACAAGCATTCAGAGAAGCACATGAAAACGCTGTATTAATACATAATGGTGACACATATCTTGTCAAAGAATTAGACATTCATAAAAAACGAGTATATGTGAAAAAGAAAGACCTTAATTATTACACTCAAGCATTAAAAGAAGTTGATGTGAAGATAATTAAAGAAGAACAACAGAACACTATAAATAACATTAAACTAAGCTATGGTAGACTTAATGTAACAGAGAAATATGATAGATATAATGTCATAAAATTCAGTAAAATCACATCATCCAAAAAATTAAACCTACCCCCATTAAACTTCAAAACTAAGGGATTATGGTTTACAATACCATTTGAAATAAGAGAAAAAGTAAAAGAAACACTTAACACTGACACTAAATTTGAAGACGCATTTATGGGCTGCTTACATGGCGTGGCTAATGTTATGTTATCAGTAACTCCTTATCATGTAATGTGTGATACTTATGATTTAGGCGGTGTTACAAAAAATATGCATGAAGACACCTTAAACGCAACGATATTCATATATGATGGATTTGAGGATGGTGTTGGATTAACTAAAAAGGCATATAAATTATTTAAAGATATTATTAAAATGTCTTATGAATTAGTAAGAGACTGTGAATGTGAATCAGGCTGTCCTGCATGTATATATTCATCACAGCAACAAACTGATGATAAACATCTAAATAAAGAGGGTACACTTCTAATATTAAAGGAATTATATAATAATATTTCAAAAAATGAATAAAAAAAATAGAAATTAGAAAAAGGGGGTTGGATGTTAGGTAATTTACAGAGCCTATTTAGCCTCTGTTTTTTCAGTATCTGTTTGTGCTTTTTCAAAGTCAGCTATTGATGATGTGAATCTGCATTTTGGGAAACCGGTACATCCGATAAATTCGCCATATCTTCCCATTCTTTTTATGAGATCATTACCACATTCTGGGCATTTACCTACAATGTCATTACTAGATTTTTTACCACCATTAGCACATTCAAAGTCGAGACATGCCCTTTGTCTTGGTTTTCCGTAGGATATTAATGGAAGTCCACATTTTTCACATTTTGTTTTAAGTACATTAGCTCCTGCTGGTAAAGAATATGTTTTCTTACATTTTGGATAATTAGAGCATCCTACAAATTTTCCGCCTCTTGGTGATGAGATTATAATTAGGTTTCCGCCACAGCTACACTCTCCGACTATACGGCTTTGTTCATAAGCACCATATAATTCTTTACCGATATTTTCCTTATTTTCATCTACTTTGTCAAGAATACCTGTTAATTCTGATTTTGCATCATCAATTACATCTTGTTCTGTTAATTCATTTTTCTTAATTTTGTCTAAATCAATCTCAAATTCACGGGTCATTTGTTCACTAGTTATTCTTTCAGAATATTTTTCTAGTGTATCAATTATTTGTTCGCCTAGTTGACTGACTTCTATCTTTTTACCTTCAACATATTTTCTAGTGTATAATATTGATACTATGTTTGCTCTGGTTGACTTTGTTCCTAGACCACGTTTTTCTAGTTCTCTGATAATTGATGCTTGATTATATCTTGCTGGTGGTTTAGTTTCTTTTTCTTCACTTTTTACTTTTGCCTTTGTGGTTTCTCCTTCAGATATATCTGGGAATTCCTCATTTTTTACTTTCTTGTATTGGTATGGATCAAGACTTAACCATCCTTCCTTGGATATTCTTTGTCTTGAGAATGTGAATGGTTCTTCCCCTATATCCAGATCTACTTTTATTGATTCTAGTTCTGCTGGTTCTCCAAATAAGCTTATAAATCTGTATGTGATTAAGTCGTATATTTTCTGGTAATCTGCTGATATATCTTTTGGTAATGTTCCTGTTGGATGTATAGCAGGGTGTGCTTCATCTGTTTTTTTACCTTCATTTGGTTTTAATGGTTCTTTTAGTTGTGAAATTTTATCTTTGTATTTAGGGTTTTTTGCTAGTTGATTTAGTATGTTTGGTAGTCCTAGTGATTCCGGTAATTTCTGGGATGATGTTCTTGGATATGATGTGTATCCTTCCACATATAAGTTCTGTGCTATTTGCTGTGTTTTTCTTGGTGTGAATCCGAATTGTGCATATGCCTCTGATTGTAGTGTTCCTAGCTCGAATGGTACTGGTAATCCTTTTTTAGATTTTCTTGTGGTGATTTTTGTTACTTTTGCATCTTTTCCTTTGCAGTTTGCTAAGATTTTATCTACTTCTTTTTTATCGAAGATTTTACCTTTTTTATGGTCTGCTATTATTCTTTTCTGGATTTTTGCTTTTATTAGCCAGTATGGTTCTGGTACAAATTTCTGTATTTCTTTTTCTCTTTCTGTGAGTATTGCTAGTGTTGGTGTTTGTACTCTTCCTGCTGATAATTGTACATATCTCTTAGTTACTGCTAGTACTGAATCAGTCATTGCTTTTGATATGTTTACACCAAATAGGAAGTCTAGTACGTGTCTAGCTTCTCCACTATCTGCCCATTTTTCATCATTTTTCAGAGGATATGCCTCAGAGTATGATTTTATCAGGTCTTTTTTTGTTAGTGCAGAGAATTTCATTCTGAATGATTTATCAATACTGTCTTTACCACAAATATATCTTAAGGCATTGTATCCTATCAGTGTTCCTTCTGTATCATAATCGCATGCATGTATGAATCGGTCTGCATCTTTTGAAAATTTTTTTATAGTGTCTATGTAGTTTTTCACATATTTTTTTGATTTATCTGTTTCACTTAATGGTACCCATTCTACATCAAATAATCTTTTATCCTTTTTATTTGTTGCTTTTAGAGAAAACAAGTGTCCTACAGCGGATAGTACTGTTGTCTTTTCTCCATTATCTTTTACAATCTCATAATATGGTACTCTCTTGTAAGAATTTTTAACAGGTGAATCAGATAAAGCTTTTGCAACTTTCTCAGCTACCTTAGGCTTTTCACATATTATTAATTCATTCATATTATTTCTCAACCCCTATTTCTAGTATCATATCTCGTTTTTCTTGAATTACCCTTATATGAAACTAAGAATTATAAGTATATGTTAAATCTTTTCTATTATATAAAATGATATTTCACTAGTTATATATAATTTAGTTGATTTTCATAAAGTTGATAATTAAGAATAGTTAAATATTTTATTAGAATCAATAATATAAAAATTGGATTGTATAATAGACTATTTAAAAATAAATTGTTAGGAGATATTTATGCTAATAGGCGTTATATCAGATACACATATACCTGTCAGGTCTTCAAAAATTCCTGAAAAGGTATTTGATGTATTTAAAAATGTAGATATGATATTACATGCAGGTGACATCGAATCACTAGATGTTATCAAATCATTAGAAGAAATTGCACCAGTTACAGCAGTATATGGTAATTGTGACCCTAATTTAGGACTTAATGAAAGAGAAGTGATAGAAGTAGAAAATGTCAGAATTGGATTAGCTCATGGAGTTGTATATCCTAAGGGTGATACTCAACAATTATATTATATTGCTAAGGAATTAGATGTTGATATCCTAATTACTGGTCATACACATCAGGCAATGATTGAAAAAATGGATGATGTATTATTATTAAATCCTGGAAGTCCTACACAGCCACGTTTAACTGATCCTACTGTAATGTTACTAAAAATTGAGGGGTCAGATGTTGAAGCAGAGATTGTGAAAATTGGGAAACCCACCTGTAAGGCTTTAGATTTCACACAATTTAATCACTAAAATTAATGGAGAATGATTATTATGAGTCGTTGGAAAGCAAAACATGATAAAGAACACTACTATAAATTAGCAAAGAAGCAGAATTATCGTTCAAGAGCTTCTTATAAACTAAAACAGTTAGATAAGAAATATAAATTATTAAAACCTGACTATAATGTAGTGGATTTAGGTGCTGCTCCTGGTGGATGGAGTCAAGTTGTAGCTGAGGTTATTGGAGAAGAAGGCAAGGGCCAAATTATTAGTGTAGACCTTGAATATATTAAACCAATAGACCATGAAGCATATACTGGAGTAAAAGGAGATTTCACAACACCTGAAATACAGGAAATGATTATGGAAATCATTGATGGTAAAGCAGATGTAATATTATCTGATGCTTCACCAAAACTAACAGGAATTAAGGATATTGATAATTTCAGAGCATATGACCTTGCAATGGCTGTGATTAAAATTAGTAATAATATACTTAAAAATAACGGTAATCTTATTATGAAAGCATTCCAAGGAGAAGCATATCAGGACTTAATAAAGACATTAAAAAAGCAGTTTAAAACTGTTAAAACAACAAAGCCAAATTCTTCTAGAAAACGTAGTGCTGAAATGTATGTTATTGCTCGTGGATTTAAAGGTAGTAACAAAAACTAGTTTTTAAAATAAAATAAATAATAAAAAAAAGATTTTTTTGATAAGGGAAAATATAATATAACTACCTATTAGCAGTTATATTATTATAAATTCCCTCTGCTTCATGAAGCTCGTTTCTTGCCTGATTCAACTCATTATTGACCTTATCATCAGGTTCACCAGCTTCAATATCACTCTGTGCTGAACCTAATGTCGAATTAACCTCAGATAATTTTAATTTACCATTATTAAATGTTGATTTGACATTAGCATCAGGAGTTGTACCTAACTGTTCATCTAATTTAGAGTATTGCTGTGAAACATTAGCATATTCTGATTTTAACTGAGTTAAATTATCATATGATGAACCAGTGCTAACAGTATTTGAAACAGAATTTGTTAAATCTGAAACAAGTACGTAACCAGCTACCACCACTGTTAATAAAATCAGAATAACTCCAATTAAAGAAATCGTTAAAGAGGTAGTTTTGAATAATTTTAACCTTGATCGTTTCATGTGAATCCTCTGATAAAAAAATTTTACCCGCTATAAGTATTCTATAATATTATAATATACTTATATATCTTATACTATTTTTCTAATTCAGACTATTAATATTTATATCATATTTAATTTAAAAAAATCAATATCCCTTTGAATATCATTAAATTTCATATATAATATTATATCATGAAAAATATTCTGACCAATATATAAAAAACATGAAATTTATAAAGTATATCATATGACACCGATAGCAGAAAATAGTAGAAATTCATCTGCATCATCAACAGTAAAACTGGAAGAATTCTTCAGTACTCGTTGTAAAGATGAAGTATTTGCTGTGCTAGACAAATATCCAGAGGAAAAATCAGTAGTTGTCGATTACAACGAACTTGAAATGTTCGACCCGGACAGTGCTGATTTATTAATAGAAAAACCTACGGAAACACTCGAAGCAGCTAGTAAATCTATTGTAAACATAGACCCACAACGAAAAAACGCACAACTAAATGTAAGATTTAAAAATGTGCGTAACAATGTACCATTACGATATCTACGTAGTGAATACATAGGAAAATTCATTACAGTAGATGGTATAGTACGTAAAACTGATGAAATACATCCACGAATAATGACTGCTGTTTTTGAATGTAGAAGTTGTATGAGAATACATGAAGTAGAACAAAAAACCAATATTATCCATGAACCCGCAGTCTGTCAGGAATGTGGTGGAAGATCATTCAAACTAATACAAGATGAATCCAGATACATGGATACTCAGACCGTAAAACTACAAGAACCTCTTGAAAACTTATCAGGTGGAGACCAGCCAAGACAAATAAACATCATATTAGAAGATGACATGGTTGACACACTAGCTCCTGGAGACAAAGTCAGAGTAACAGGAATCTTAAAAACTGCACGTGACGAAAGAACTAAGAGATTTAATAATTACATCTATGGTAATTATATTGAACCATTAGAACAGGAATTCGAGGAGCTACATATTGACGAAGAAGACGAGGAAGAAATACTTAAACTAGCAAAATCTCCAGACATATACGAGAAAATTATTGATTCAACTGCACCATCCATTCAGGGATACTATGAAGTAAAAGAAGCTATAGCATTCCAATTATTTGGTGGTACTGCAAAAGAATTAGAAGATAAAACACGTATAAGAGGAGATATGCATATACTAATTGTTGGAGATCCAGGTATTGGTAAGTCTCAGATACTAAAATATGTATCTAAACTTGCACCTCGTGGTATATACACTAGTGGTAAAGGTACTAGTGGTGTAGGACTTACCGCAGCAGCAGTACGTGACGACCTAGGAGGATGGAGCCTGGAAGCAGGTGCACTTGTACTGGGAGATAAAGGTAATGTATGTGTAGACGAATTAGATAAAATGCGTGAAGAGGACCGTTCAGCAATACACGAAGCTCTAGAACAACAGACAATATCTATTGCTAAAGCAGGAATCATGGCTACACTTAACAGTCGTTGTAGTGTATTAGCTGCAGCAAACCCTAAATTTGGTAGATTTGACCGATATAAATCTGTAGCAGAACAAATAGACCTACCATCACCTATCCTATCACGTTTCGACTTAATATTCATTATTGAAGATAAACCTAATGCTGAAAGAGACCATAAACTAGCAGGACACATTCTAAAGATACACCAGGAAAACACTGTTCCATATGCAATAGAACCTGAATTACTACGTAAATACATTGCATATGCTCGTAGAAATGTACATCCAACACTAACTAATGAAGCAGCAAAAGTATTACAGGACTTCTATGTAACCATGCGTAGTGGAGCAATAGATGAAGATGCACCAGTACCAATTACAGCTCGTCAGCTAGAAGCACTTGTACGTTTATCAGAGGCCAGTGCACGTATACGATTAAGTAATGAAGTATTAAAAGAGGATGCTGAAAGAGCAATTAAACTACAAGAAGATTGTATGAAACAGGTAGGTTATGATCCAGATACTGGTAAAGTAGACATAGATAAAGTTGAAGGAAGAACATCACACTCTGAAAGAGATAAAATTAACATAATAACAGAAGTTATTAGAGATTTAAGTGATGAGTATGAGGGTAATGCTCCTAAAAACATTGTATATGCCGAACTATCTGATAAATATAATATTGGTGAAATTAAGGCTGATGAAATAATAAATATGCTCAAGAGTAAAGGAGTAATTTATGAACCTACATCTGACCACTATAAAATAGCTTAAAAAAAATTGTAAAAATTAATTAATAAGGTTTTATAAATATTATATTATACTGTATAATTAAATAATAAAAAAATAAATTATTCATGATGATGTAGTTTTATAACATTAATTTAAGGATACAAGATTAAAAGGAGGGTAGTCTTAGATGGCTAAAAAAGGTAACAATAAGAAAACTGACCCAGAATTTAGGGAATATGAAGAATTATTAGATAAAGCATATGAACAATTACCAGATAAAATATTTGAAGCAAAAAGATTCAAAGTACCTAAAGGATACTCTGTTATTCAGGGAAACCGTACCATTATCAAAAACTTCGGTGATGTTTCAAGAACATTAAACAGAGACCCACAGCATGTACTTAAATACTTATTAAGAGAATTAGGTACATCTGGTAATGTAGAAGGAAACCGTGCAATACTCCAGGGTAAATTTACACACTACGTAATCAATGATCGTATAAAAGAATATGTTGACGACTTTGTAATGTGTCATGAATGTAACAGACCTGATACTGTTATCATACGTGAAGACCGTGTTGACATATTAAAATGTAGTGCATGTGGAGCTAGAGCACCACTCAAATCATTATAATCTAGATGTAATATCATCTATATTATACTATTTTTTTTTATTTTACAATTATTAACCCAAAGAAGAGAAAGAACTAACTTATTATAATAATATTAAATTTTTAAAAAGAAAAATAATTAATTCAACAAGTGATTAAATGTTTTGTATATTATGTAACAGTGAAGAGAAATTATATGACGGATTATGTAAAAGCTGTTATCTAAAAGAATTCAAACTAGTGGAACTACCAGAATATACTACATTTACTGTATGTTCACATTGTGGTGCAACATTTAAGAATAATAAATGGATTCAGGCAGGATATTATGATGATGAAATAATTAATGATGCTATCCAGAAAGATATTACAATAAATGATAAGCTAGAAAATGTTGAAATGTTCACAGAAATAACCAATAACAGGGGAACAGTATATGAATGTGTACTCCATGTATCAGGAGATATACTGGATACCAGAATAGAAAAGGAATACCCAATAGAAGTGAAGGTGGAACGTGGAGTATGTCCTGATTGCAGTAAATTTTATTCTGGATATTATGAGGCAGTAATCCAGTTACGAGCAGATGATAGAAAACTAGAGGATACTGAAATAAATGATGCTGATAAATTCATATCAAGTGAAATACAGAGAATTTGTAAAACAAATAAATTAGCATATGTAACAGAAAGAATTGTGCTAAAAGAGGGTGTGGATTATCATATTGGATCATATAATGCTGCTCATAAGATAGCTGTAAACATGCAAAAACAGTATGGTGGATTAATAACAGAATCCAGAAAACTTGTAGGTCATGATAAAAGTAAAAGCAGAGACCTATACAGGTCATGGATATCTGTAAGATTACCATCATTCCATAGGGATGACTTCATAGAATATAAAGATAAAATTATTAAGATAGAGAAAATTGGAAGTCATAAATTCTCTGGTACAAACCTGGACAATGGTAAAACAGAATCATTAACATGGAAGGAATATGATAATGTTAACAAAGTGGCTACTATGGATGATTTAAGACTGACAACCATAACTAATATCACACCAACTGAGATACAGGTACTTGACCCTGACACGTATATGACTGTGGATTTACAGAAAACAGATAACATGAATAATCTTGAAATTGGTCAGGAGATAAACGTCATAAAAATAAAGAATAAAACATATATAGTAATATAATATATCATAAAAAAAAGAATTATATCAAATTATGATTTTACTAACATGAATATTTGGAGGAGAGTTAATGGATATAGACGCAACTATTGCAAAGATTACAGAAAACACTGCAGAAGTAATTGAAGTAGAAGAATTAAAGGAAGTACTTCAAAAAGATGAGAAAATAGCATATGTGGGCTTTGAACCATCAGGTAAAATACATCTAGGACATGCTTTAACAATAAAAAGAATGAAAGCATTACAGGATGCAGGATTTAAGATAAAAATATTCGTAGCAAACCTACACGCATACCTTAATGGTAAAGGTACATTAAAAGAATTACAAAAAACAGCTGATTATAATATTAAATGTTTCAAAGCACTAGGATTAAGTGATGATACAGAATTTATCATGGGATCAGACCGTATAACCATGGAATACATGGAGAAAGTATTCAAAGCAGCAACACTAACAACTATACAAAGATCACAGAGAAGTATGGCTCAGGTATCACGTGGTGAAACACATAACGTTGCTGAATCATTATATCCTATAATGCAAGTTATAGATATGGATGATTTAAATGTTGATGTAGCTGTAGGTGGAATGGAACAGAGAAAAATACACATGTTAGCACGTGAAATTCTTCCAAAACTAGGATATAAAGCACCTGTATGTATTCATATACCCTTAATTCATGGAACAGATGGGTCAGATAAAATGTCCAGTAGTAAAGGAAACTTCATAGCAATTGATGATTCTCCTAAAGATATAAAGAATAAGATTAATAAGAGTTTCTGTCCTACAGGAGTAGTTGAAGATAACCCTGTTCTTGAAATGGCTCATTACTACATATTTGATGAACATGAAAAGATGTTAATTGAAAGACCAGAGAAATTTGGTGGAAATCTTGAATTAACAGAGGAAGAATTACTAGATGTTTATAGTAATGAGAATTTACATCCAATGGACTTAAAAAATTCAGTTAGTAAATATTTAATAGAGAAATTTGCTCCTGCACGTGAATACATGGAAACACACTAAAACTTATAAAAGAGAATTAGATTTTTTTGGAAGTGATTATATATGTGTGCTAAACATACAATGAGAGTTTTATCTGGAATGCAGCCAAGACAAGTTGATGATATGATAACAGAGTATCATCTTAACATGCTCCAGACTGATAAGGGTCTATTATTATTTGAGGGTGAACTTGAGGATTTACGCCGTGCTTCTAAGCATGTGGTTGATGTTACCCTGCCACCAGGCCCTACTGTTAGTGAAATCAAGGAGACTGTTGACAAGTTTAACATAGAACTTAAACAATCAGATGATGGTCCACAATTCCATGGAACATTATATGATATTAATGATGCTGTTAATTATCTTGTTGATTTAATGAAGGAACGTCTAGATTTCTAGATTTATCCTTCACTAACCACCAATCTATTTTATAGTAGTTTTTCTTTTATTTTTTCTTGTATAGCTTTTTGTACTTCTTCTAGTGATGGTGCTGCATCTATCATGATAATATTATCTTCTGTTGTAAGTAGTTTCTGATAGTTTTTTCTTGTTGTTGTCAGAAAAGATAGTTCTTCAAATACTTCTTCCCTGTCACAGCGTTTAAGTGCCTCTTTTTCATCAAGATCTAATATTATTGTTAAATCTGGTTTTGGTGTATATTTATTTATAAGGTAAACCCATTCCGGTTCTATTGACTGATTATTTTGGTAGCATATGCTTGAATAGAATGATCTGTCACTTAAGATTATCTTTTCTGTTGACTTGGATTCAAGTATTTCCTGTTTTAGTGTTAAACGGTCTGCTGCAAATAGTAGTGCTAACATTTGCTGATTTATATCCTCTGTTGATTCGGGTTTTTTTAATTCATTTCTTATTAACCGGCCAATACTTGAATCTGTTGGTTCTACTATTGTTTTTGTATTATATCCCTGTTTTTCTAGCCATTGTCTTAGCAGCTCTGTCTGTGTTGATTTTCCGGCTCCATCTATTCCTTCTAGAACTATGTACATATTATCATGCTCACCCATTATCTTTTTATGTTTATATTTATAGTATCTTATTCTATTAATAATGATTAAGTTAAGATATAATATTAATGATTTTTTATTTAGAGGAGGAATAACTGGTTTGAATAGTAGTAGTAATAATTGTAAGATTCTTGCACCTGTAGGTTCTAAGGATGTTTTACCTGCAGCTGTGTATAGTGGTGCTGATTATGTTTACCTGTCTGGTACACGTTATGGTGCCCGTGATTTTGCAGATAATTTTGATTATGATGGTATTGTTAATGCTATTAACTTCTGTCATAAATATAATGTTAAGGTGTTTGTAACTGTTAATATTTCCATTCTTGAATCTGAAATGGATGATGTTATTGATTACGTGTTTTTCCTGTACAGTCATGGTGCTGATGCTGTGATTGTCCAGGATATTGGTCTTGCATCAGTTATTAGCAAGTTAATTCCTGACTTGGAGTTACATGCTTCTACTCAGATGACTATTTATGATTATTCATTTACCCGATGGCTGAGTATGAACGGATACAGTAATGCCAATATTTCAAGGGAAGTTCCATTAACTCATATCAAGTCTATTATTGACAGGTTACATGAGTATCATCATAGTATCAGTATTGAAGTATTTGGTCATGGTGCTTTATGTTATTGTTATTCTGGTCAGTGTCTTATGTCTTCATTTCTAGGTGGCCGTAGTGGTAATCGCGGTTTATGTGCTCAGCCTTGTCGTATGCGTTACAGGTTAGAGGATGATTATTATACTCATCTTAGTGACAGTAATTACCTGTTAAGCACTAAGGATCTATGTACTTATAAGAATGTTAAGGATATAGTGGATGCCGGCGTGGATTGTATTAAGATTGAAGGCCGGATGAAATCCAGAGAATATGTCAGTAGCAGCACTTATGCATATATGAATGCTGTTAATGGCAATGCTAGTGACGAGGATTTTCTACTGCTTAATCTTGCATTTAATAGGGGTTTAACTGAAGGTTATATTTCTGGATGTCAGCCTGATGATGTTGTTGGCAGACAACGTTCCGGTAATCAGGGTTATCCTATTGGCCGTGTGATTAAGGTTAATGGTGATAGTATAACTATTAAGTTTGGTAATCGTCGTTATCCTACCCGTATTGTTAATGGTGACGGTCTTAAGTTTGAATTGGATGGTGAAAGCTGTGGTATGTATGTAAGTAAGATTCTTTCACAGTCAAAGAATAAGATTACTATCAGGGCTAATAAGAATATTCATGTTGATGAGGATGCCATGGTCTATATCACATATTCAAAATATTTACGTGACACTACTAACAGGATAATTCATGAAAAACATGTTCATAAAATAGGTCTTGACCTTGAAATCTCTGTTAATAATGAGATGCATCTTGTAGTTAATTGTATTAGTGACATGCTCAGAAAACCAGTGAATTATACAAGTAAAGAAACATTTGAAAAAGCAACAAAGAAGCCAGTGACAAAGGAAAACTTAAACAAACAACTAAGAAAAACAGGAAACACCAACTATACAATAAATAATATAACATATACTAACTTCAGAGAAGACCTGTTCATGCCAATATCAGCAATAAACAACATACGAAGAGAACTATTACAAACAGTGGAGAAGATAATACAGAAAACATACACTCCCAACAAAAATAAGATAGAAGCAACAAGACAAAATATAGAATCATTCAAAGAAAATCACTACACTACCAGGACAAGAAACACGAGTGATAAAACATGGAATATCTACATAGACGATACCAGTATGGCTGAAATCATAGAAGATTATGATTATATTGACACAATATACTATGATGCAAGTTTTAAGTATAAATCAATTGATGAATACTGTAAAAATATATATGATGACATAGTAGAGTTATCTTCTAAGACTTCAAAGAACATAGTGCTAGTTCTACCACAGCTACTGCTAGACAAGGACATACCTCACATTGCAGAGATTATGCTAAAACTGGAAATAGAGGATATTAATATCAGTGTGCAGACTGATAATATTGGTGTTGCTTCAATGTTAAACGGCACAGTATACGGAAATAATTTAAACATTTATAATAATTATTCTATTAAAAAGTTAGGAGAAGATCCCGGATTTAAGAGATTGGTTGTTTCAAATGAATTATCAGTTAGTGATGTGGAATTATTATCTTCAGATAGAACTGAGCTTGAATACTTTGTATTTGGAAATGTTCAGTTAATGCTTAGTGAGGATAACTTTGAAAAACTCATAAGGGATGATGCAAGCAAGTATTATTACTTAATTGATAAAAGAGATAACCGGTTCAGACTAGTGATGGATTGCTATAATCATAGTCACATCTATGACTACAGGATACTTAACATAGGTGAACTTACTAGAAAACTAGATAGCACGGGTGTTCAATGTCTCAGTATAGATGCACGATTCTTTAATAATAAGGATATCTTGAATATACTTAACTATTATGATAAAATTAGAAATAATGAATTTGCAGAACTAGAATTAAGTGAAGACCGTGAATATTATACAGGTAACTTCACAAGAGGAGTTTATAAAAAAGATTAAATTGAAGATGTATTTTATAATTAAATACATTCACCACTGATTTCTCCTCACCCAATCTCTTTTTTACTTAAATTTTTTTTATATTATTCCAAGCATTTTAACTCCAATATATACTACAAGAACTATGTGCATTGCCTTTAGTATACGTGGATCTATTTTCTTTGACCAGTTAGCAGCATATCCTGCAATAATAGTACTTGTGATTGTTAAGAATACGAATTGTATAAGGTTAACATATCCAAGTGAATATGCAGGCAAGCCTGGAACATTCCATCCTAGTATGATGTATGCTATTAATCCACCAAGACTAGTTGTGATAATTGATGCAGAACTGGTACCGATTGCCTTATGTGTAGGATATTTTAATACTATGGTTAATATTGGAATCATGATAATTCCGCCACCGACACCAAGTAATCCGCAGAGTAATCCTGCAACTAGACCAAGAAGTCCATGTGCTAACTTACTTGTACTGATATTATCATCATTATCAGGATACTTGATCAGAATCATGTTGATAGCAGCGATGATACACATTAATCCAAATAGTATCTCCAGTATTCTGACATTAATATGAGTAGAAATAAATGCACCACAAATTGCACCAATGAATCCTAGGACCATTATGATTTTAATAAATCTTGTTTCTACAAAACCATTCCTGTAGTGCTCCCGGGAACTTCTAAGCATAGTTACAAATATTACTGCAAGACTTGTTGCAAATGATACTGGCAGAGCAGTGCTTGCATCCACACCCATAGATAACAGTAGGAAGTACTGTATAGGTGTAAGAATTATACCACCGCCAATACCTAGAAGACCAGCCATAAGACCCCCGAAGCATCCTCCAATTAATAATAAAATAATATAAATAATAAAATCCAAAATAACAATTCCTAATTACTTATTCATATTAATTATTACTAATATCATAAATTCTCTAATACAATATGGAAAAAATTCATATAAAAATTTATGATAGTAACAACTAACATAACAATAATAGATATCTTTTTAATAATTAATAATATATTATACTCCAGTCATGTGCTGCTAAAAGAGTATTAATATAATAAACATGGAATATGCGGGGGGATTATTCATAGAACAGATAGATGAAATAAAAGGTATAGGCAGTAAGATAATCAACAAGATAATACAAACCTACGGCTCATATGACAACTTCATAGAATCAATAAAAAATTATGATATTGACAAGTTAATGAGTATATCAGGACTTAGTCAGAAGAAAGCATTAGAAATAGTAAGATATATTCATGGATACAGGGAAGATGAATTTCTAAAAACAGAACAGTCACAGAACCTATATAATGATATAATAAAAAGAATACTTGAATTTGCAAATACTGATTATGCCAGAAACAGAGTACTGCTTCTAACACCAACAACTGATTACAATAAGATAAAACAGACAAACCAACTGATACAGGACACACTAGACCATACACAGGAATTAGACTACCATTATATACGTGCATTATATGAAAAAATACATCCGCTAAACAAGAATATAAGACCAAAATTCCATGATGAATACGCAATAGTATGTGAAGACTATGATGATTATCTGTCATTGATAAAAAAGGGATTTGACAGATACACAAACATATACCCATTGAAAGATAATGTGAATTTCAATGAATATGAATTCATAGTATACTTATACAACGACTTCAACATGGACCCTGGGGATGCGACAAATATTGTAACCATAAGCAATAGCAGTCCAGACCATGAAATACAACCGAACATACTACTAGAATACTTCAAACAAAACAGAGACACACTAGAAAATGTATGCCAGCTAAGACAATACCTCGGACTAGAAACATGCATCGACGAAGTACTGGATGTTCTAGACAACATAAAAATAGAAAACAAGAACAAAATAGCACTAGATGAAACAATAGAAGAAATCAAAGACCATGCAAATGACACAATAAACCAGCAGATAAAAAATATAGAACTAGAAGGAGATGAAGTGCTACAACTACTAAACCATGACGGAAACCTACCACCAAAAATAATGACCATATTCAATGACGTACTAGACGAGGCAAGAGAAAAACTAGGAAACAAGACAGGATTACTATTTGATCCATTCATAATTAAATATCCCCTAGAAATAGATTACAATGAAGTAAGAAGAATACAGGAAAAAACAATAGCAAACATCCATCTAAAAGAATACGAACAAGAACTGACAGCATGTAACATCCTAGAAAAATATGAAAAACAAATCGAAGACGAAACAATAGAACTAATACACTACGACTACCAATTCACACTAGCAAGCTTCACAAAATTCTACGACCTAACAATACCAGAAATAGGAGATGAATACAAACTAGAAGGAGCACTACACCTATCACTAAAACAACAAGAAAAAATAAACAACATCCCAATACAGAAAATAAACTACCACCTTGACAAAGACAATAACATAATACTGCTAACCGGTGCAAACAGTGGAGGAAAAACAACACTACTGGAAACACTAGGACAACATACCATCATGACACACATGGGACTAGGAGTATGCTCAGAAAAAGCAACAATACCCAAAACCAATGAAGTACACTACTTTACCAAAAAACACTCACTAAACGCCGGAGCATTCGAAACATTCCTAACATCATTCATACCCGTGACAATAGGAAAAGAAAAAAAACTAATACTAATCGATGAACTTGAATCAATAACAGAACTAGAAGCCGCAGTGAAAATAATCATAGGATTCATAGAACACATACAAGACGAGAACTCCTACGCAGTAATAGTAACACACATGGCACCGGAAATACTGAAAAGAACCGAAAATATAAAAATAAGAACCGATGGTATAGAAGCAAAAGGACTTGATAAAGAATACAATCTAATAGTAGATAGAAGTCCAAAAATAAATTACCTGGCAAACAGTACACCAGAACTAATACTTAAGAAAATATATGAAAAATCAGAAGAACCACTAAAAAGTGTATATAAAGACATATTAGATAAATTCTAGTACTAGAATTAACATCCACACCCCTCTACATATAACCTTTTTTTTAAATAAGATTATTGCCTGTTTACTAACTCTCCAGATCACAGGTAGATTACCAACATTCCTCACCGAGCAACCCTCGTACCAGGCAGTTATTACATGAAAAAGAATCCATGAATAACATATACTATTCTATAAAACATACTAATTATAATTATAATAAATTATAATAAATAAAAAAAGTATAAGAAACACGTCATGAAAATGAAAAATAATACAAAAATGGATAAAGATTAAAATAAAAAATAAATGAAAATATTATAATAAAACCATGAAAATATTATACAAAATAACAAAACAAGAAAAGATAATGAAAATAAGAAAATAAGACCCAATAACACAAAACAAGAACAAACAATATAAATGGTAGATGACAACACCCAAAAAAACCATGCAATATATAGACCAAGCCATATAAATAAAAAACCTATCCATAAAACAGAAAATAAAAGAATAACTACCCGGATAATAAAAGAAAAAAATAAAATAAGAATAATCCAAATCCTACTTCTAAAAAAAATAGAAAGATAAATAAACAAAAAAAGTATGAAATAAAATATCAAAAAATAGCAGATAACTATTAAGTGAATACTTAATAAAATACTATAAAATAAATTAACATCTGAATAAATAAAGGAAATCTATTTTATAAATCATTTTCAATAGATTTTATAACTCTTGCTGGAACACCCACAGCTAGTGAATTATCGGGAATATCCTTAGTTACTACTGCTCCTGCTCCAATAACTACATTATTACCAATTGTAACTCCAGGTAGTATAACCACATTAGCTCCAATCCATACATCATTACCAATATTAACAGGACTTGTTACTCCCATTTTTTCACGTCTTCCCTTTGGTGATAATGTATGACCTACAGTAGTTATAAGTACATTTGGTCCTATCATTACATTGTCTCCAATATGTACATCCACCATATCTAGAACAGTGAAGTTATAGTTTGCTAGAAAATGTGATCCTATATGAATATTCTTACCATTATCACAATTAAAATTAGTAACTATACACACATCTTCACCCATAGATCCAAATATCTTCTTTAAACATTCTTCTCTTTTATCATAATCTGTTGGGTCTATACTATTAAATTTAGCACATTGTTTTATAGCATTATCTTTTATAGCAGCCACTTCAGGATCATCAAAACAGTAATCTAATCCCGCTTTTAATTTTTCTAATTCACTCATCATTAATATTAAACCTTCATGTATTTTAATTAATTAATATTATTTCTGAAAAGATATTAATATTTAAGTAAAATAGAATGTACCTAATAGAATGCACCTATAGAAAAAATAAGATAAAAAAACAAAATAATAAAAAAAGTGATTGAAAAGAATTCAATAAAATAATTAAAATCTAAAAATTAAACTAGTAATGCCGTGGGCCGGACTTGAACCAGCGACATCCAGATCTTCAGTCTGGCGTTCTCCCAACTGAACTACCACGGCATATTAAAATAAAAGTAACAATTAATAAGAAACAATAATTAAAATAAGCTTTTAAAAATAATTTAAAGGCCGGCAACTTTCTGAAATTCCCATAGACTTACCATCTATAGTACCAAACAAAACGTGGATAGACTTTATTACTGAGATCGAGACGAGATCAGATGTGACCCTATCGCTATGGTCGCCGTACCAATGAATACTATTATATATACAATTACTAGTATATATACTTTACTATCATCGATGCATATCCAAGTAAAAAATAGTATTATAATCCAAATACTGAATACACCTAACTAGAATAAGAAAAAGATTTCTTATAAATCACAAAAATCAATTTAAATCATGTAACAAGAACAAATTATCTAAATCAAATTTACTCATAAAACTACAAGAATCTGATCTGAACATTTATAAGCTATTTGTTAATGTTTAACTAATTGTTAATAAATCTTCTCTTTTTATATGAAATTATGTTAAAATCGGGCGTTGGAAAATGCGGACTTAACAACTCGAAGAAATATCTCGAAGCTTACATCCCAATCCCATCAAACAAGTCTTCTACTCATGCCCTAAAAAAGCTGCTTATTT
>Ga0208436_1016_pt1 | contig 146765 bp, 130 predicted proteins | sample RumMetMCoCulture_FD_188357 | JGI IMG/M metagenome (GOLD analysis project Ga0208436, IMG submission 188357) | Rumen microbial communities from New Zealand - Rumen Methanol Enrichment MEC1 Co-Culture (SPAdes) (version 2) | ecosystem: Host-associated > Mammals > Digestive system > Stomach > Rumen...
ATTTCTTATTACAATTTCTATCGCATAAAAGAAAAACTGGGAGGTTATAGCCCAGTCGATTATAGAAAAATGAATCAGAACAATTTATAGTTAATTAAAATAGGTCCAATTTCTGGGGCGCACTACAAGTTATGCACTTTAAAAATATAGCGCCCGTTTTTTCAATAGTTTTCTTGGAAGCAATATTGTCGATGTCGCAAGTTAAAATCAAATAGTTCATATTATGAAACTTTGCCAAAGGAAGAATCATGCTTATGGCCTTAAAAGCGTAACTATGACCTCGATAGTTTTCATATATTTCATAGCCAATATTTCCATTATAGAAAGAGTGATGATTATGACCAATTCGCAAACTAATCTTGCCAACTTCGTGCTTGGTGTCATGAAGGGCAATTGAAAAATAGTAAAAAGGGATTATTTTATCGCTTCCCGAGTCTTTATTTTGAATTATTAAGTCGATGTCTTTTCCCTTGATAAAATCAAATTTATTTGTAAATATCATATGTTAAATTTTAAATGATTTACCTCTATATAACAACCACTCTTTCATCAATTTGCTTCGACATTTAAAAGTTATTTGCCATGAATTTTTAAGTTTTTTATTATCAATATCCATAAGCACGATTATGTGGAAAAGTAATTTTCATTTCATTACATAAAACTATGTTTTTATTACATAGCGGTTTCTAAAGGATAGTCATATAGAGTTATCTTAAGTTGTCTTAAATTATATTGATGTAAATACATCAAGCAAAACCCCAAATTTAAAGGATGGTTTTTGCAAAGGAGAACACAATGAAAGCTAAAAAACAGCTTACGATGGCATTCATTTCCACTATTCTCTGTGGATCAATTTTAATTGCTTCAAAAATAGGAAGCGTCAATCAAATTATTCCCGCTAATGCGGAAACTCCAAGTAGTGTTTTTATGACTTTCAACTTCCTAGATGGGGGTAGCAGCGCTAATTCGGCATATGCCACTAAAGATATAGCTACGAACGTTACCACAACCGGTTATTCTTCAGCAACATCACCCTGGGAAGCAGATTACGCTAATTTGAGTTTAACTAACGGCACTCGAATTGGCGGTAAGTTAGAATCTAAGGTTCAAACCGATGACACAACAGCATGGGCAAATATAAAAACCAAATTTGCTTTTGAAAGGCCAATAGATGCTTTGACTCTATCTGGCGCGGCCACATTTGGCACGGCATCAAATGTTGAGCATTTCTACGTCCAGTATTCTTCTTCAGGAACCGCATGGACCACGGTCGTTGATATTGATGCCGGCTTAGAGGCTACGGCTAAAACCTTATTTGTAAACACACAGGGATTAATTCCCGAAGGTTCATATTTGCGCTTTGGAATAGCCATCAAAGCATCAGGCACAAACTCAGGAATTGCTTTTACTGGACTGACTGTTCACGACTACGCTCTCTGCTCGGAATAACTTCGCCCGACGATTCATCTCTTTATCAATCTTCGTCCGATTCTTCTAGTTCTGATTTAAAGACAAAGGTGGATTGGTCGGGCTATAACAACTATTATTATTCACTTTTTGATAGTGAAAGCATTATCAGCGATTTGGCTTTCGTCTTAAGGGACACGGTTTCTTATGTTCAATATCAGAATGCAACTAATATTGATATAACAAATACCACTAAAGGTGGCCAGTATATCCTTTACGATGATACCGATATAGTCATCCCGTTAGGTGGTTGGCCATCAGGCGGAAATTATACCATAGATAATTATGGGACATACTCGGTAGATCGCGAACACATTTGGGCATGTTCAAATATGAGAATTATGCCATCAAGTAAAAGTAGATCGCTTTCTAGTTATGTTGATTATGAAGTTAATGACGGATCGTTTGACTATCGCCCGGAACAGACGAACAAAGGTCATTTTTCCGATATGCATAATTTATGGAGTGCGGCTCGCTATGCCAACCAAACACTCCATAGTGACCACTTTTTTGGGGAGAAAAATGGAACTTCTAAGTCTCCTTACCTACAAAGTGGCGCATTTTACCCGGGGGAAGAGTTTATCGGTGATATCGCTCGCGTCCTCTTTTATATGACTCTTATGTATCCGCACTTAACATTGGTAGATGAGTGGGATGCCAACGCTATTGAAGGAACAATATACTATGGCTATTTGAACACTCTTCTTGAGTGGAATATTCAAGACCCGGTTTCTTTAGAGGAAATAGCTAGAAACCAGGCAATATTTGATACTCAAGGTAATAGAAACCCATTTGTTGACTTTTATTCACAAAGTATCGCCAGCCTTATTTTTGAAAACGGAGATCCTAACGTCTTGTAGAATAATCAATCGGTTACTATATGGTCATCTCATTCCCATCCGGATGAACATATTGTACAGGGTGACATAATGTCACCTTTTTTTGTAAATAAGTTATTCAAATGATAACAAGTTAATTACCTTTGCTATAATAAAATAACGAGGTAATGTTATGCTTGGAAATTTTATTTATCACAATCCGACAAAAATATATTTTGGAGTTGATGCTTTAGCCAATCTAAAAGAAGAAATAACGGGGAAATATCAGCGGGTCCTTTTAGCGTATGGTGGTGGTTCGATAAAAAGAAATGGTATATATGATTTAGTTATAAGCGTACTAAGAAAGTGCAAAGTAGAAATTGTTGAATTTGCAGGTATTATGCCTAATCCAACATATGAAAAAGTCTTGGAAGGGGCAAAATTAGTTCGCGAAAAACAGATTGATTTAATTTTAGCCGTAGGTGGTGGATCCACGATTGATTGTGCTAAAGCAGTTTCTTTGGCCAGTTATCATGATGATGCCTGGAATCGATTTTGGGTTAAACACGAACCGATTTCCCAAAAGCTGATACCAATTGCCTCAATTTTGACTATGGCCGGAACAGGGTCAGAGATGAACGGTGGCACGGTTATTACTAACACGGAAGCGATGCTAAAAAAAGGAACCGGTTATATTGAGCTTAATCCTCAATTTTCAATTTTGAATCCCGAGTTTACTTACTCGGTTCCCAAATATCAGATGCTTAGCGGAATATTTGATATTATGTCGCATATTATGGAAACCTATTTTAGCGCGGATGACGGAGATAATCTCTCGGATGATTTGGCTGAAGCAATATTGAAAAATGTGATGCGAAATACCAAAGTTGCGATAGAAGATCCCTATAATTATGTCGCGAGAAGCAATATTATGTGGGATGCCACGATGGCTTTAAATGGAACTTTAGATCCGGGTAAAGATGGCGATTGGGAAGTTCATGCCATTGAGCATCAAATTGGGGCTTATTACGATGTTGCTCATGGTATGGGGCTAGCAGCAGTTTCTATTGCTTATTACCGGCAAAAAATACCATTTGCAGTTGCGCGTTTCAAAAAATTCGCCATTAATGTTTTTAATGTTGATCCGGATAAAAAAACCGATTTAGCGGTAGCCAATGAAGGTATTGATGCTTTAGCCGATTTTATTAAGGAAAGTGAAATGTGCTCTTCATTAAGAGAGTTAGGCATAAGCGATGAGAGCAAATTAAAAGCGATTGCTTCTTCGGTTAGTTGCTATCCAACATCATACCAAACACTAACAACCGATGACGTCTATAAGATTTTAAAGGAAAGTTTTTAATGAAAATTTTACTGATTAGTGATTCTCATTATCGCTCAATTGAGCCGATATTAAACTACGAATACGACGCGATATTTCATGCAGGAGATATGGATACTGATACTAAACTTTTGCTTGATAATCATCAGGCGTATTATGTTGCGGGAAATTGTGATAGTTTTAATAGCAACGATGTCTTGATTACTTTTAATCAACGAAAAATACTTTTAACTCATTCTCATCGCTATCAAACTAAGCGTGGTTACGAAAGGCTGGTTGAAGAAGCAAAACGGCTTGAAGCGGAAATTGTAATCTTTGGCCATACCCATCATCGCGATTTCTTTAGTCGCGACGGAATTACCTTTATAAATCCAGGGGACTTTCTCAGCGGGAACTTTGCCGTCGCTGATGAAAAAAGCCTTTCTTTTATGAACTATGGCGGATTTATAAATAAAAAAATTAGTTTGGTTAAAAAAATCGATATCGCTTTATTTTGAGGTTTTGATATAACTTAATATCTTTTGTTTAAATAATGACGTTTTTTAATTACTTAATTGACTTAACTATGGAAAAATACTTTGTTTTTGACTGGGCGTTAGTTATAATAAACCCACATATAAGAACGGAGATTATGGTATGGGTAAAAATAATTTAAGGCGCCTTCTTTTTGGCACCTTAACCGTAACGGGATTGTTAGTTCCTTTTTCACTTACACCCGTTGAGGCGATAAGTAATTATCTACACACAAATGCTTTACTGGCTAACGCTGATAGTGGGGCCAGTGATTATGCCGATGCGGATAACTACTATAGCGGGATTGATGATTCTTTGACGGGCGAAAACTTGATGGTGGCTCTTTCCACGCTAACGAGCAGCGGATTTGTCAGTCACTCCTATAGTTCATTACCGGATATTTATCAATATTCGGATGTTGATAGCTCTCATCCTGGCAAAATGCGGATGGTCTATACCAATAGCTACCGTACTTTTTCGGCAGGTAGTATGCCTTCTAGTTCAAATAAAGAGCATGTTTGGCCGGCTTCTTGGTATGGAAATGGGACAAGGACTGAATCGGCTGGAAGTCCAGGAGCGGATGCTTTTAATGTTTGGCCGGCTGATTCGGGAGTTAACTCGAAACGGGGCTCATCCGCTTTTGATGAACTCAGCTTTGGCAGTAGCTACAAAGTTCCTGAATTAGGAAGTTATGATTATGGAGATGGAACTCCAGACAGTTATGTTTATTCTTCGGCTTTTAATAATTCTAATGGCCAAAATGACGATCAGTTTTATCCTGCGGCAGGTGAACGAGGAAAGATTGCGCGTATTTTAATGTATGTTGCAACGCGTTACAAAAACAACAGCACATACGTTGTTACGCTTCACGATAATAACGTAACACTTAAGGAAGGTTATATTGGCAAATTATCAGTTTTGCTGAAATGGCATTATTTAGAACCACCCGGCGAATTTGAAATTGCCCGTAATCAAACGGTTGCTGAAAGATGGCATCATGCCCGTAATCCTTTTATTGATCACCCGGAGTACGCGGCCCGCATATATCAGTATTTGCCAGAACCCAATCAAAGTGCTCCTACCGAAGCGGTATTAAATGCTATTGCTACCTATTCGGAACCAGTGGCAGTTGAAAGTGTCAGTGTAAGCAGTTTGAAAACCACGATTGGCATCAATATGAGTACACAGATGAAAGCGGAAGTTTTACCGACTAACGCTAGTGAAAAAGGCGTTACTTGGGAATCAAGCAATCCCACGGTTGCGACGGTTTCCTCTTCGGGACTTGTCAGTGGAAAAATGGGAGGAACGACGGTTATTAAGGCGACAACGAATGATGGCGGGAAAGTGGATTCACTCACGATTACCGTCGATCCTAATTTAGTTGCGGCAACGGGAATAAGTATTACTCCAGATGTGGTAAATTTGGATATTGGGCAAGAAACCTCCATCGAAGCGATGGTTTTACCGGCCAATGCTAGCAATAAGACAATAGACTGGTCATCATCGGCTCCATCCGTTGCTTCCGTTGACGAAAATGGACGGGTTAAAGGAATTAAAAAAGGCATTGCTGTTTTAACAGCGACAAGTGAAGATGGGGGATTTACCGACACTGTTAAAATTCAAGTAGCCACCGATGGCGAGCCATATTTATGGATCGATAGCACCGGAGCCGATAAGTATATTCCTTATATGAGTGTTTTTGCTCCTAATGGCATAGTTGCCCATTATGTAGATGACCTTGGTGAAGATAGTGTTATTACCGGTTATACCTATGATTCAATTGACACGAGTAAATTAGGCCAACAAGAAGTGACAATTCGCTATCAAGGTTTGGTGGGAAACTACGATATTTTGGTAACAAACGATGGGGCAGAAGCAAACCCAAGCAGTACCACGCAAGATGTCATAACTATTAGCTCGGGCTTTCCAACATCTTATCCAACATCGGAGACAACATATGAGTTAGAAGGACATGATTTTACGCTCAAAAACGTGGCAAATTTCAGCAGTTCTATCCAAGTAAAAAAAGGATCGGGCGTTTCTGCTTTTTATAATAACGAAGCTCTCAGTCCCATGGCCTCAATTATTCTTACTAAAACTGGCAGCAGTGCGGGTGTACCTAATCTGTTTGTCGGTTCGAGTCAAAACCCCTCAACCGCCGTTTCGCCTGTTATCAGCGGAAATGTTCTAACATATAGCGTGGACGATGCGACGTTCTTTAAAATTACAGGAGCTGATTCGGGAGTGAGCAATTTAGCATCAATTACCATTGATTATTCCGCTCAAGGAGCAGCCTTTACCGGTGAAGATCAAGCCCAAGCTTACGCGCAGTACTTCATCGATATGACGAAGGACGAGTGTTTAGCACTTAATGTCAGTTTAACTAATTGGGATCAACTAACAGATGAGTATTCCTTTATGCTTGATGAAGCCAAAGATAAATTTATTGTTTCAAACGATGAGGTTATTGCGTCCGCTCGCGTCCGCTATCAATTCATCGTTAACAAGTATGGTTATGAACCATTTGCTACTGATAGTAGTGGTAATCTACTTTCGGTAAGAGATGGACGTGAGCCATTAGCCACTTCCAATCCCTGGATGATGCTCATACTTGGAATTGGCTTTGCGGGAATAATATCCCTTCTTTATTTTGTAAATCGTTCAAGTAAAAAAAGTAACTAATAAAGAAAGTAACTAATAAAAAAAGATCTTAGCAAGATTGGTATATTATCAAGACTAAGATCTTTTTATTTTAAATTACCGACGAATAATTTTTTGCCATTTCATTGAGGCCAAATGCTCATCATGAGCAATATTTGCCTTAATCTTATCAATGTGCATCGCTCCTCTAGCAACTAAAGACAGTGATTTTACTTCGCCTAATTTTTCAATATGGCTACGGACAACTGTATAATCAAAAGGACGGCAAGAGAAAACATCGGCATAAATCTTTTTAGTTTTATATTCATAGTGAAGAGCAATATGGCTTTGCGCAATAACGATAATTCCAGATAAAAACTTAGGGTTCTTCATTGTTGATTTCAAAACAAAAGCCCGGGTTATTGGGTCCATATTTATATCAAAGACAATATTTTCAAGAAAATCAGCCATGTGCTCCATATCAACGACGGTGCTACTTTTTACTTCACCCATTAGGTGGGGTCCAAAATCATCTTTTGGACTGTATGGTGCCATCTCAAAACTGGGCTTACTGCGATCGGTAGAAATAAAGACCGATGACTTGAGTTCAAATGAGAGCCGAGTCTGCAAAAATGGAACTACTTGATCTTCATCAAAACTTTTAGTGGTAAAAATGTCTAAGAAGTAGCATTCCCGAAGAGGAAAGGTGTGAATAGTAATATGACCACCCTCTAAAAGGACAAAGGATGACACCCCGATATCTTTCTTTACCTTGCCATAATAGTAAGGAATAATTTGCGGTGGGCAAATTGGTGCCAGTTTTAGTTTATAGGCTAAGGTAATAAGCGTTTCATTAATTAATTTGATGTCATCAAGTTGGCGAGGATTCCCACCATAGGCGTCAAGCGTAATGTGTTTCATTTCTTTATCTTTTTGGTTCTTTCTTATAAGGTTTCTTTCTTTTGTTGCAAGACATAGAATATTTCATAAAGCGTCTTTAATCCAAGCCACGAAGTTATGTCGTTATTATCGAGAGGTGGACTAATTTCGACCAAATCCATCATCTTTATAGGGAGATGTTTAAAGGCCGATAGAATAATGGCTAGTAGATCGGTTGACTTCGGTCCAAAGGCTTCCGGAGTTCCCGTGCCAGGAGCGAATGCAGGGTCATTAGCGTCGATATCATAACTCAAATAAACAAGATAGTCATCATTAAATTTTTCATTTAGATAGTCAATTACTTTTTGCGGTCCATTTTCTAGAATAAAAGAGGCATTGAATATCTTTATTTCTGGATGCGAAGCAAAGTAAATGACTTCCTGCTCTTCGTAGCCACGAATACCAATTAAGCAGATATCTTCTGTCGCGATACCATTATCGATAGCGCGCCGTACGGGAGTCGCATGAGAGAAATGACTGCCTTCATATTCATCGCAAATATCAGGATGGGCATCAATATGGATTAAACCGGGTTTTTTATTAACTTTTTGGCAGTAGCTAATAAATCCATCAACGGTTCCAATGTTGACACTATGATCCCCGCCAATAAAAAGCACAAATTTCTTTTTCTCAAGTAAAGAAAGAGACTTCGCCCGCAAAACCGAGTAATCTAGTTTATCGGCATTTCCTTCATCAAATAGACGAACGTGGTTAAGTAGATATCCATCCTTTGTTAAGGCAGGCAGGAAGCCACTTAAAAACCGAAGACGATCGGGGGCCTTTGAAGCACCCTTGCCAACCGAGGCATTTTGATCAAAAGGTAGCCCGTATAATAGTATATCGGCCATATCTTCTGTTTCGACTAATAGATCACGAAATGATTCCATTTCCCGGCCCTTTCTTGCTAGCAAAATTTGCTCACTTAAAATATAGAGATTTTATCTATTACTTGCAATTATTTTGTTTGTTTTTAATGAATTTCTTTAGCCAGGTGTTTTTTTACTAGGAAAAGTAGTAATTATTGTCTATTATTTAGGTGCTATCTTTAGGTAATTATGGAAAAGAAAGATTTAACTATTCGCAAGCGGAAAAAGACCAATATCTTTATACGGCTTTTTCTCAATCAAATGACGCCTACCATACTGTTAGTGCTCATTCAAATAGCAGTATTCGTTCTTTTCTTAATCAATATTTTTGAAAATTTCTATTCCTATTATTTATTAAATTTAGCAATTTCAATTATTCTAATTGCTACGATTTTAAAACGCGATACCGATCAAAGCTATAAAATAGCGTGGATTGTGATTGTCAGCATATTACCAATTTTTGGTTCGTTGCTTTATTTATGGGTACGCATCATGCCAGCCGCGCATTCGATAAGTAAGAAACTTGTTCGGCGTATGCAAGAAACCTCATCCTATATGAAGCAAGATGAAACCGTGCAAGAGGAGATTCGTCAGAATTATTTTGAATATGCGGGTGTTGTAAATTATCTTCATAATTATGGTCCTTTTCCTACCTACCGTAATCAAGCCGCAACCTACTATCCATTAGGGGACGATGTCTATCCGGAAATGATCAAAGCCCTTGAAGGAGCTAAGAAGTTTATTTTCTTGGAATATTTCATCATTGCGCCCGGCATAATGTGGAATAGCATTGTTACAATTTTAAAGCAGAAAGTTCAAGAAGGGGTGGAAGTTCGTTTGCTATATGATGGCTTAAACTCACTTACGACCATTCCCCGCAATTACTATAAAAAAATTCGGGCAACCGGGATTCAGTGTCGAGTTTTTTCTCCCTTGTCTTCAACTTTGTCTCCCTATCAAAATAGTCGCGACCACCGCAAAATGATGATTATCGATGGCCAGATTGGCTTTATTGGAGGGATTAATTTGGCAGATGAATATATCAATCAATTAAATCGTTTCGGGCATTGGAAAGATACCGCTCTGCGGTTTCGAGGGGAAGCGGTCAATTCTTTGACGATAAGTTTCTTGTCAATGTGGCATATATACGATAAAGTTCCGATGATAGTAGAGCCTTATCTACATAACCCCAATGATTTCCAGGTTGCGGCCAAAAATGAAAGTGCAACCGGATTTATTACTCCCTATGCCGATGCTCCAGAAGATGGTGAAGAACGGGGCGAACGGCTTTTTCTCGACCAAATTAGCGATGCCAAGCATTATGTTCACATCTATACACCATACTTGGTGATGAATGAGGCACTGAAAAAAGCCATTACCGCAGCCCAAAAAAGAGGGGTAGAAGTGGTGATTATCATGCCTCATCATCCCGACAAAAAAATTCCTTTTTGGGTTGCGAGGACCTACTATGCCGCTCTTATTAAGATTGGTATTAAAATCTATGAATACACTCCTGGGTTTATGCATGGAAAATTAGTAATTAGCGATGACAAGATTATTAATATTGGATCAATTAACTTTGATTTTCGTTCCTTATATTTGAATTATGAAAATGGAGCCCTGATTTTTGATGCTGAAATTGCTAAAAAAGCCGAGCAAGACTATCAGCAAACTATGGCCAAGAGCGAATTAATAACTTTAAAACGCTGCCGTAAATTTCCTTGGTTTGAGCGACTTATTGGTTTTATTATGAGCTTTTTTGACCCGTTATTTTAATGGGGAAGCGATGTGTCTTCCGCCTTCAGGTGAAATAAAAATTTCTTCAATGGGATAATTTGGAAACGCGGCCTTAACTCCATCAATAAAGGCCTCTTTAATTTCAGGCTTAATAAACGCTAATATCGATCCTTTAAAACCGCCACCATGAATTCGAATTGCTCCGTTATGGTTGATAAGTGGGCTTAAAACATCAATCGCTTCCTGGGGGCTACCATGATATTCACCTTCAAGAAAAGTGTTGTGAAGATTATGGTGCGATGAACTTTGGGAGGCGCGAATTTGGTCGAGGAATAAATCAACATCATTTTCTAATAGAGCGGTCTTAGCTTTAAGAACGCGATCATTTTCAGTAAAGAAGTGTCGAGCAATGGCTATTTCGTCTTCAGGTAATTGGATATCATGAAGCATGTCAGCTTCTAGAAAATAACGCGGATTAATATCCCGGAGAAATTCTTGATTAAAGTAATGAGCGACGTGAAACATGCTATTTGGAATTTTTGCATAAGCATCAACAAGATCGGCATGGGTTCCCGGTGGGGTAATCAAAAATAAAGATAGTGGCAAATTAAAGGGAAGCCCAATAATCGCTGGCTGATTGATATCCGCAAAATCAAGAAAATTAGCTTTTCCAAAAGCAACACCGATTTGGTCAAGCAGACCACACGGTTTGCCAAAATACTTATTTTCGGCATACTGGCCAGTTTGAGCAAGAAAAAGTTCACTGAATTGCGAGCCATTAAAAAAGTAATTAAAAATCTGACCGATTAAAACTTCAAAAGCAGCGGAAGAAGAGACTCCTGCTCCCGCGGGAATGTTACTGCTCATATAGGCATTAAAACCATTTACATGGCCATTTTTTTGGACGATGGCATTTGCTACGCCCCGAATAATTCCTTGACTAGTCCCTTTTTCTTTTTCGACGATGCTTAGTTCGCTTAAATCGACTTCAATCAGTCCCATGCCTTCAGAATAAATACTTACCTTAGAAGAATTATTTACTTTAGCGCTGGCATCGATGGCCAATGAACAATTACCAACCAAACATAAGCCATGGTTATGATCGGTATGATTACCGATAATTTCGATTCGCCCTCCACAGGAAAAATGATCGGTGTGGTCTTCGTTAAAGATTTCTTTAAACATTTTATCTAGCCGCGTAAAGTTTTTTTCCATAAATACCTCTTTGCTTTTCGTTGTTCATTAAGTCTTTATTCACTATATATTATCTTCGTTAAAGAATAAAAAATCTAGTGCTAATGAGAATAAAACACAACTATGTTTTTAATAAGCAAAGCTATTTTTTTTAAAAAGCATAAAATAATTTAAGTGAAAAATTAATAAAACCTTTAAATTGAGTTTCGAAAAGAGAAAAATCAAGATAGAATAATAAAAAAGAGGGAAGATATGAAACTTTTTTATTCCACCACTTACAAACTTACAACCAACTTCTTTGATGCCTATGACCGACTTACAGCGGAAGGAATCTTGGACTTATGTCAAGACATCGCCGGCCGTCATGCAACGATGTTGGGACTGGGCTTTGCTCCTTTAAACGAGCGCCATCTTCATTGGGTGGTATTACGAAATCGGTTTGTAGTTAAAAGCGATATTACTAATCTTGATGAAGTAATTGTTGAAACTTGGCCTTTACCAGCGGGAAGAGCGGATTTTTTAAGATGCTATCGTTTACGGAGGCCAGATGGAACTTTGCTGATTGAGGCGATTAGCCAATGGGTAATTATTGATAGTCGAAATAATATGATTCAAAGAGGGTCATGTGTTTCCTATGGCGAAGACAAGGAATTCTATGATGATGTGGTTTTGGATGGAAAGATAAATAAGCTCGATGATTTTGCTTTATCGGATAAAGGTGAAGTGTATACTTATGCTGTGGAATATGGAGATATTGATCATAATCTTCATATGAATAACACCAAGTATTGCTTAGCTATTAGCAATTTTCTTAAACCGAGCCCCGATGTCATCCTTAAAGAATATCAAATCGACTATTTACACGAAACAAGATATCAAGGAAAACTATTCTTTTTCAAGTCTGTTGGGGAAGAAGTCGCCTTGGTTGAAGGTTATCATGATGGCAAGATATCTACGCGGGCCGAAATTCATTATCAGAAAGTGAAGTAACTATTATGAATGATTACACGATTACAATTATAGGCATTGTCGTTTTAGCCTTGTCCACTCCTCTAGGAGCGGCGATGATATTCTTCTTTAAAAACCGGATTCCTCCTAAACTCGATACTATCTTTCTTGGTTTTGCCGCGGGAGTTATGATTGCGGCTTCAATTTGGTCGCTTCTTAATCCAGCCATTGAGCAAAGCAGTGCTTGGGGACAATGGTCTTTTGTTCCAGCGGCCGGTGGATTTATTCTTGGTGGTTTATTTCTTCTTTTAATGGATCGAGTGATTCCGCATTTTCATAGCGCCACCAATGAAGAGGAAGGAATTTCTACAAAGAATTTAAAGCGTTCATGGAAACTTTTCTTGGCGATGACCATCCACAATATTCCTGAAGGATTGTCGGTTGGTTTTGCTTTCGGTGTGGCTTTAGCAATGAAGGATAATCCCAACCCATCAGTAACTGTTTTAGGAGCGCTCGCACTTTCAATCGGTATTTCCATTCAAAATTTTCCAGAGGGAGCCTCAGTATCTTTACCAATGGCGGATGTAGTCAAAAGTCGTAAAAAAGCATTTTTGATGGGGGCGCTCAGTGGGATAGTAGAACCAATTTTTGCTATCATTGGCGTTTTGCTAGCATCCTCGATCACGGCATTGATGCCGTGGCTACTTTCATTTGCGGCCGGGGCGATGATGTTTGTGGTGGCGGAAGAATTAATTCCTGGAGCACATATCGAAAAATATGAACATCTCGGGACATTTGGCGTAATGGCTGGCTTCGTTATCATGATGATTTTAGATGTTGCCCTTGGATAATTAATCACAATATTTCATCTTTACCTTTACTCTAGTTGTGTTATTATTATCTAGCGCATGCGCCCGTAGCTCAGTTGGATAGAGTACAACCCTCCGAAGGTTGGGGTCACACGTTCGAATCGTGCCGGGCGCACCATGTAGATATTAAAGTATGCTATCCACTAGCATGCTTTTTTATTTAATTCATAAAGTCATAAAATAGAAGTTAATAAAATGCATTTTACAATGCGCATATTTTCTTAAATTTAGGTATATTTTTTCTAAAATATTGCTAATATGGCTTAAATCAACTAACCTTACAAAGGGAATGGAAAATAAAATGATCGATAAAATTGAAGATAAACTTAACAATTTTGAATTGGATACACAAAAGCTTTTTTTGAAACTTCGCGAACTCATATTTAAGTGTGAGCCTCAGGTGGAAGAACAGATGTGGGCGGGACTTCCATCATATTATTTTGGTGATTATTTTATTCGGTTAATTCCATTTGCAAAGTACATTAAAATCGAAGCAAGTGGTATTAAAAATCATCTTGAAGAATTAAATGACCATAAATTAACGCCAAAGAAAATGCTTAAATTAAGCACCAGTGAGAATATTCCTTGGGAATTAATGATTAAAATTTTCGATGAAACTTTACATAAATAAATGCAAAATCACAAAAAAATCTGTAGATAAGCGCTCAAATAAGCAATTGCGTATTTTTTCAATTGTCTATTTGATTAAATTTATATATAATAATTCCGCTGCCTCCGTGGTGAAATTGGTAGACGCAATGGACTCAAAATCCATCGGTTAACAGCCATGCCGGTTCGACTCCGGCCGGAGGCACCATATCTTATTGCCGACTTAGCTCAATTGGTAGAGCAACTGAATCGTAATCAGTAGGTTGGGGGTTCAATTCCTCTAGTCGGCACCATTAGTCTTGTTAACCGCCAAAAGGGCGGTTTTTTATATTAGTCAATATATTTGGCATAAGCACATTGTTAGTCATATTTAACTATCGCATTTATAATGACAATGTATTCATTATTCATAATGAATAAGGAGGAAATATGCGAAAAGGAAATAAGGTAAGTATCATTGGGGCGGGATTTGTTGGCAGTGCCATCACCTTTGCCATTATGGATTCAGGGCTAGCCAGTGATATTGTTCTTGTTGATATGAATAAGGAAAAGGCCGAAGGGGAAATAATGGATATTTCTCATGGAGCGGCCTTTGTCAAATCAGTTGATATGAAAGCAGGAGACTATCCGGATCTTACTAACAGCGATATTGTCATTATAACGGCTGGTGCTGCTCAAAAACCAGGTGAAACCAGATTGGACTTAATCAATAAAAATGCGGCAATATTTAAATCTATTGTTCCTCAGGTCGTTAAATATGCTCCTGAGGCGATTATACTAGTTGTTTCTAATCCAGTTGATGTCTTATCATTTGTTGCCTACAAATTAAGCGGACTTCCGGCTAATCGCGTACTCGGAAGTGGAACGGTTCTTGATTCATCACGTTTGCGTTTCGCTCTAGCTAAGGAATTTGATCTCGATGCTCGCAATGTCCATGCTCATATTGTTGGAGAGCACGGGGATAGTGAATTCCCTAATTGGTCGGCAGCACTGATTGGCAGCATGAAGTTGGCTGATTATTGCCAAGAGCATGATATTGATCTTGGGAGTCTTGAGAAGCGTATTTCGAAACAGGTTAGGGAATATGCCTATCGAATTATTGAGAAAAAAGGGTATACAAATTATGCGATTGCTCTAGCTGTAAGAAGAATTGTCGAAGCTATCTTGCGCGATGAAAATTCAGTATTGTCAGTTTCTACCCTTGATGAAACAGGATCAGCATATTACTCGGTTCCAACTGTTGTTGGCAAAAATGGAAAAATTATGAGTCTAGTTCCAAAGATGAATGATGAGGAAGGATTAAAACTTGCTGAAAGTCGGCAAGTACTTAAAGAAACGATAGCCAAAATTAATCTTTAAAACAGTTGGTTTCTAAAATTCATTGATTAATATTACTGTAATTTTTATTCTATCATTTTATTTAAACAGCCTAGATTTACTTTTTATCCCTTTGGCAAAAATATCCTTGCAATGCGTTATATTAATATATATAATTACTAACGCAAGCCAGTTGCAATGGGTATTTAGCTCAGCTGGGAGAGCATCTGTTTGACGTACAGAAGGTCGGGGGTTCGATCCCCTCAGTACCCACCATTGAAGCCTTGTTCACTAATTTAACGGTTGATAATCGATTTCTTAGTGATTAAATAATTGGGAAGGTCATTTGACCTTCCTTTTTTAGTTGATAATGCAATCTTTTGTCAAAGAAATGTAATTATTCACTAATGGCAATGCAAGCCAATTTGTTTTTTGCTAAAATCATCATGTGAGGTTATTGTATGCCAGAACGTTATTTATTAGAATCAGTCTATAATTTTCGAGATGTCGGAGGATATCCTTTACTAAATGGTAAACGCACAAAATACGGAGTTTTCTTTCGTTCAGGATCACTTAGTTATGCGACAAAAGAAGATATTAAAAAGATTGAAGATATTGGGATTAAAACTATTATCGATTTACGGGGGGATAAAGAACATAATGAATTACCCGATTTAACTCAAGCCAGCAAAAAAATCACCGCTTATCATTTGCCGGTTAATGGCGGCGGGCGAGTGCCAGTCGATGAGGATGACATGCTTGCTAGTTATATTGAGATGATTGAAGAGCCAGTATCAGCCCGCGCAATTTTTTCTACGATTGCTCACGCCGAAAAGCCTATTCTCATTCATTGTACGGCTGGTAAAGATCGAACAGGGGTTTTTACTGCCCTTTTACTTGCTTTAGCCGGGGTTACCCATGATGATATAAATGCCGACTACCTCTTATCAATTCCTTATCTGCGGGCCATGATGAGCCTAACGCTAGACCGGCATCCAGATTTTCCGCGCGCTTGTCTTTTCCCCAAAGCGGACTTTCTTAGTAAATTTTGGAATTTGTTTAGGGGAAGATACGGGCCGGTTAGCGAGTATTTAGATTACATTGGTCTTAGTGGGGAAGAAATTGACACTTTATCTCATCTATTAAAGTAAAAAGTATAGTTAACGTTAAGCGCTTACTTAATTTGTTAATCTTTGCTTTTCCTCGATTGTTTTTGTGATATAATTTTGATGAAAACAAATCGTGGAGGATTATATGAACAAAAAATGGCCGAAAATATTCGGTATTACTTTGGCTACTTTAGCTCTTACGGGATGTACTTTATTTACGAATGCCAACAACTATGCTAATTCATTTAACGAAACAGCTTTTAAATATGTTACAGCGACAGGATCATTATCTTTTTCTATGGAGGGCGAAAATATAATCGTCTCTTTTACCGATGAAGATACCGGTTTAACTGTGCAACTTGATGACGAAGATAAGGTGGCCTCATTTGGTATTGCCAAAGTCGCTTTTGATGATATGCGATTCGATGGTAATGATTTAGTGGCTATGGGTGACTACTCGCGATTCTCTATCGTTGATAATGAGCTCTTCTATAAGGATATTACCAGTGTTGCTAAGACAAGCACGATTCCTTACACCCAATATAAATACTCCTCTAAGGAGGTAACTATTTCCGATGCTCGCGCTTTACGGGTAACCTGGGTAAATGATGATTTAAAGAGTTCACTTCCCAATGGTTTCGGCGATTATGCCGATGTTTCGGTTGGCGATTATTTGAATATTTATATTGAGACCTCAGAAACAGGAACAATTGGCGAAGAAGTTAAACCTTTTATTTCCGATGATATTGCTGGAGCGCTTTTTGCCGAAACAGTGACAACGGGGGACGAAAATGATGCTACTGTGGTTACCAATGTCTATTTTGCCGATGAAACAGACACGGCAAATAAATTTTTGCTCGAAGATCAAAGTTCAACAACCACGGTAATTGAATATCGCTATTTTGATTTAATTGATGCAGAAGGTAACGTTTTGCTTGCTAGTCCATCTAGTGCTAACTTTGAGATGGTAGAAGACAATCTATATTACATTGTCAGCGATGGCATAACAGAAACAGCTCGTTATTCAATTTCCTTAACTGGAGCGGTTTTAGAAAAGATTGTTACCATCGATCCAATTGTTAATGGTTACCTAGTTGCTCCGGATACAACGCTAGTTGTGGGAGCGTTTAATGGGATTCATATTCTAGCTAGTTTGGTTGAGGCTTAATCCAATAATAAAATATTGAAAGGCCACTTTTGGTGGCCTTTTCTTGTTGCGCATATTTTTATCAACATATATAATGGCTTTGCTGCAGTCGTAGTTCAGTGGTAGAACTTCAGCTTCCCAAGCTGACTATGCGGGTTCGATTCCCGTCGACTGCTCCATATCAAAACAACAGTGTTGATACAATAGTATCGACTTTATAGATTAGAAAATAGGGACATAATTTTTTTTTCTTTATTACAATCCTGAATTTTAAAGGTTCGAGTTGAATAGATTAAATTTATTTTTGAAAATGTTAGTGTAAAAAAACACAAAGGGTCAATAAAAAACACGAAATCTTAATAAGATAAAAACGATTGAACTTAATTCTAAAAGTTATAATGTGCCGATAACGGCATAATAGGGAGTATACCTGAACTCGGTTAATTCCAGAAGATTCAAATAAACCTATTGATAAACTATATAGACATGTTAATAACTTGTTCTTTGATTGAATAGATTTAATCTATTGATGAAATAAAGAATATGATTGAAGCCTATCGATCATTCTCTAAAGATGATAACTCTTATATTGCTCCAATTGGTTGCATTGATGGTAATTCATTGATTATCTTTGCTACTAATGTATTTTATTTGCTCTCTATTAATAAGGTAAGACATATATTTTCAAACCAAGCAATCTATAAACAATCTACGGTTAACTACTTTAATGAGCGGTTTTATGTTTTGTGTTAATATAATGTCAAATATTGATAAAAAACTTATCGAATAACGAAAACATTATTATAAATTTTGAGAAAATTCTTCATATGGGATTACAATTTAGTAGCGATGAAATAGGAACAAAAATGAACTTAGCCAATATTGAACAACTGATTGATAAGCAAATAGACACAAATTACAGAACAAACATTTTTGAGCATGAATTAGCAAGCATTGATTCCAAATTAATAACGGGTTTAAAAATATCTTTCTTATCGGAAGAAAGTAAGAGGATTATTCTCGAATATTGCACTGCATATTTTATGCAAAAGCTTATTAAATACAATCAATATATCAGTTTCAGTGATGATGATGTTGTCGCCTTAAGAAATGTATATAAAGAAACACTAGAAGAAATAATTCATAGAAAGCGCCTATCTAAAAAAACAATCGAGAACAATCATTTTTTTAGAATAAAAGCTTTTTTATTACGCACCAATCCATTCTTAAAAGAAATAAGCAAAGACGGAATTAAGACTTTTGCTAACGAAGAATACTCCGCTAGTTTTCAAATGGAGATACTAGGGTTAGACAAGCAACATATAGTGGGCCCGATTTTAGATATCGGGTGTGGGCAAAACTTTAACTTAGTCAAGCACCTAAAAGAATTGAAATTAGAGGTGTATGGCATAGATCGATATGCTTCTAAGCAAGACAATATTTTAAAAGCCAACTTCTTATCGTTTGATTATGGCGTAAATAAATGGCGGTTTATTCTCTCAAACATGGCATTTTCAAATCATTTTAACCGCCATTTGGCTTTTAATGATGAAAAGGTTGAAAAATACGCCAAAGTATACTTCAAAATTCTAAATTCCTTGAAAGTTGGGGGAAAGTTTATTTATGCGCCAAGTATAATAGAAATCGAAGAATTATTAGATAAGAAAAAATTTTCGATTATTAATGAAGAGATTGGCTATGGTCTCTTTAGAACGATAATTGAAAAATTAACAAATTGATGTTGGAGGTTACTATGAGCACGAAGAGCAACATAAATATCGAATCGTATAATGCAATTGTCGATGATTGGGCTTCGATAAGAAATGGCAAGGAAGTAAACCAGTGTATTAAAGATTTTTGTAAACTTTTACCATCAAAGGCAAGCATATTGGATGTCGGCTGTGGGACAGGAAAGCCCATAGATGTCTATCTTTCGGACAACAAATTCAAGGTAGTGGGAATTGACATATCCAATAAGATGATAGATTTTGCTAAGGAATTGAACCTAGAGAACACCATATTTATTAATACGGATTTTTTAGAATATAAAAATGATGATAAATTTGACGCGATTATTGCTTTTGATAGTATTTGGCACATAGATCTTGATGATCAATTATCAATATACAAAAAGTGTGCTTCCCTATTAGTTGATGATGGCTATTTACTTTTTACTCATGGAATTAGACATGAAACTATTTTAGGTAAAATGTTTTCGCATAGTTTTTCCTATAGTGCCTTAGCAAAAGATGAGCTCAAAAAAGCCCTGATGGATAATAATTTTACTATCATATCTTGGTATGAGAATTATGAAGAGAAAACAACCGGGACTAGAGATCTTTTAGTTATAGCTCAAAAAAGAACAAGTCATTCAAAATAACTAATTGAAGTCCGTAAAATAGACCATAAATTCCCGATACAATAATTATTGCATAACTTTAAACAACTCAATTGTGCAAATTGACGAAAAAGTTCATTTATTTACGTAGAAAACATTTAATCATTTTTACTAATTTGCTAAACTTAAAATATAAACGTGAATAACTTGTTTAGTTACTCCGAATTGGAGGATGTTATGGAAAATTTTCGCGATCAATGTATCGATTTATTAGAGACCCGTGGGGTTACTTTAGAAGATATTGCTGAATGTGCCCGCTACTTACAGCAAGATTATCATATTGACTTAAAAAAAGAAGAATTGATGGATTCGGTTCTGAGTGTTATTGATAAACGAGAAGTTCAATTTGCGATTATGACCGCAATCGAACTTGATATGCTGGCTGAACAAAGAAAAATGAATAATCCGAAATTACAAGAGTTACTCTTGCGTGACGAAGGATTATATGGGGTAGATGAAGTAATAGCCTATGGAATATGTAACTTATATGGCTCCATCGCTCTGACCAATTTTGGTTTTATAGATAAAAATAAATACGGAGTAATTGATAAGTTAAATCGAGCTGGTAAAAACGGAGATCGTTGCAATACTTTTATCGATGATATTGTTGGAGCGATTGCCGCTTCCGCCGCTTCTCGCTTTGCCCATCGGTGGACAAAGAAAGGAGAAAGCAAATGATCAATATCCTTTATTTGGCCATACCAAACACTCAATCATTAGATTTTTGGCTTGAATTTGGACTTTCTACGCTTCTTGTGGCGGCTTTGGTGGTTTTTGTTTGGCTTTTGGTGCGGCGTTGGTTTGCTCGCATCTTTTTTACCTTGGGAGCGGCCATTTTTGAATTTGCCATTTTCTTCTCCTTTTCAAAATTAGCAATGGCGTCAATTTTGTTTTTAGTGTTCTTAGCCACATTAATTACCATCGCTAATGTTGGCGATTTTCGGGTTTTTGCTGCTAACGCTCTTAAAGGAAAAAAATTATCTTTTTTTAGAGTAAAGGGTAAAAGTCGAAACTTTAAAGTCTTTGATAAGGAAGCTTTTTACCACGATATTTTTGCCGCTACTACCAGTCTTTCAAAATCAAAAACCGGAGCAATAATGACTTTTGAAAAAAAGAATCCACTCAATGATTTTATTAAAAATGGAACGATGGTTAATGCTCCAGTATCAAGTGAACTTCTAGTGACAATTTTTTATCCAGGAACGCGCCTTCATGATGGAGCCGTGGTCATTCGCGATAATGTTATTTTGGCTGCTAGTGTCTATTATACAGCGACGACTAAACCGCTATCGGGTAAGTTTGGAAGCCGACATCGGGCGGCGATTGGCATCAGTGAAATCACCGATTCAGTTACCATTGTTGTCAGTGAGGAAACTGGGCGGATCTCAATTGCTTGCGCCGGGGAACTCGAATCGGTTAGCCTTGATAATTTTCCAAGGATATTTCGTGAATATATGGAAGACGATGGAGAGAAGTAATTAAGTAATCATGCAGAGCAAATATTTTGGAACAGATGGAATACGGGGCTTAGTCAACGAACAGTTGACGGTCAATATGGCTTATCGCATCGGCCGCTATATTGGTTATTCATCTAAAAGCCAACCGCATCGTATTGTAATTGGGCGCGACACTCGAGTCAGTGGTCAATTACTTTTTAACGCTTTGGTAACAGGAATTCTGGCCAGTGGATCTCGAGTCTATGATATGGGTGTTACTACAACTCCCAGTGTTTCCTACATTACGCGCCAGCACCATTTTGATTTTGGCATTATGATAAGCGCCTCACATAATCCATATTATGACAATGGAATAAAGATATTCAGCCACGAAGGCGAAAAAATATCCTCCACTTTGGAATGTAAACTTGATGATTATATCGACCGTTGCGATGATGACTTGCCCTTTGCCCGCAATGAAAAGATAGGGATAGTCGTTGATGGCCTTTATTTGGTGAATGAGTATCTAGATTTTTTAGTTGATAAGACGCATAATTTTGACAAATTTCGAATTATAGTTGATTGTGCGAATGGATCAGCCAGCAAATTGGCCCCGATTCTTTTCGCACGAATTGGCATCCAAGCCGATTTCATAAATAACATTCCTAATGGTCAAAATATCAATGACTATTGTGGATCAACGCACATCAGTGCACTTCAAGGGGCTATGAATGCTAAGAAATATGATATCGGTTTTAGCTTTGATGGTGATGCCGATCGTCTTTTAGCGGTAGCACCTAACGGACAAGTGGTCGATGGTGATGCTTTGATGTACATCGCTGCCCGTAGTCTTCGTTCCCGTGATAAGTTGAATAAAAATACGATTGTCATGACAGTAATGAGCAATTATGGAATTAAAAAATCGTTAATTGATCAAGGCTTTATGATTGAAGAAACGGATGTTGGCGATAAGTATGTTCAATCGCTTCTTAAACAAAAGCATCTTTCGCTTGGCGGCGAGCAAAGTGGGCATATTATTTTTATGGATGATTTAAATACGGGAGATGGTTTACTGACCGCAATTAAAATTTTGAAAGTAATGTGTTTTGAAGATAAAAGTCTATTGGAACTATTGGCTGGCCTTGAGTATTATCCCCAAAAGTTAATTAATGTTAAAGTCTTTAATAAAAATGCGGTGATGGCTAATGAAGGCCTTCAAAATATTATCGAGGAAGAAAATGATAAGTTAAAAGGCAGAGGCCGGGTCCTAGTAAGGCCAAGCGGAACAGAGCAGTTAATACGAGTAATGGCCGAGACGCCTTCTACTGAAGAGACAGAGCGCGTGGTCGATCGGATTGCAAATTATATAAATGGACTGGATTATTAAATGGAAAGCAAAAATTACTATGATTTTTTATTAAAAATCAACTCGATTGCAAGAATCGGGCTTACTTTTTCGACTGATCCTTACGCTTTGACTAATTATCAGACAATTCTTGATGAATCAAATCGAATGATTGAAAATTTTGAGCATATCAACCTCACACCGAACACCATTTTTGAACGTAGAATCTACCCGACTCCCAATATTAGTGTCCGAACCATTTGTCTTAATGAACAAGGCAAGGTTTTAATGGTGCAAGAAGCGAAGGACCAAGGCTATTCGCTTCCGGGGGGCTGGTGTGATTTGTACGATTCTCCAAGTGAAGCTGCTCGTAATGAGTGCCGACAGGAAGCGGGAGCGGATGTAATTATTGAACGCTTAGTCGGAGTAATTAATCGAACACCATTTGTGAGCCCAGTGAGCATTCCCGAATATACGCTTGTTTTTAAGGGTAAAGTTCAAGGCCCACTTCATGAGCACGAATATGAAACATTGAATGTTGATTATTTCGATCCCTATGCGCTGCCCCCTCTTTCTAGAAAGATGACAGAAAAAGAAATAAAAAGAATCATTTTCGCGTCGATAAACGGTGAAAGCGTTTTTGATTGAGGTAGATATGGAAAAAAGAATTTGGTGGAAACAAGCCGTTGGTTACGAAATATATCCACAGACATTTGCCGATAGTAATAATGATGGCATTGGCGATTTACCAGGGATAACGAGCAAACTAAATTATTTAAAAATGCTTGGAATTGATTTAATTTGGATTTGTCCATTTTTAAAATCACCGATGGATGATAATGGATACGATATCGCGGATTATTACTGTGTTAATCCCTTATTTGGCACCAACGATGATTTAAAAGAATTAATTAAACAGGCTCATGCCCTTGGCATTCATATTATTATGGACTTTGTTCTTAATCACACTTCAGACGAGAATGCTTGGTTTATTGAAGCTCGTAAAAACAAGCAAGCGGAAGAACATGATTACTATATTTGGCAACCACCCCGATATGATGAAAAGGGTAATCGACAACCGCCGAATAATTGGCGGGGCTTTTTTAGCGACTCGGCTTGGGCGTATGACGAAGTGGCGGACGAGTATTACATGCGTATTTTCTCCAAAAAAATGCCGGATTTAAATTGGGAAAATCCTTTGTTAAGAAAGAAAATCTATGCTATTGCTCGTCACTATTTAGATTTAGGCATTGATGGCTTTCGCCTGGATGCGATTGCCCACTTAGATCGCGATCTTTCATTTGCCAATTCGACTCAAAATCCGGATTATGATGGATTGACTTTGGATGTAAGTAAGTTTTCTAATCGCGAGCGCCTATTTGATTACCTTCACGAATTTAAGAAAGCGGTATTGGAAGACTATCCCTTGGCTATGACGGTAGGCGAGGTCGGAGGAAGCTCCACTACGCTGACGGCTCTGAAGTATTCCCATAAGGATTATGGATCAATTAATATGGTTTTTAATTTTGATACCTGCTGGGAAAATGGAGCATATGGAAGTGAGACATTACGCGATGATCAAATCATTACTAATGTTTGGAATTTAAAACATAATTTTGCTCGTTGGTATAATGACTGCCATCGCGATGCTTGGCTCCCTTTATATTGGGTAAATCACGATCATCCGCGAGTACTTAGTCAGTATGGTAATGTGGCTTTTCGAAAAGAATCAGGAAAGATGCTCGCATTAGTTCTCCTATTTATGTACGGGACACCCTTTCTTTATCAAGGTGAAGAACTTGGAATGAGCAATGTTGACTATCAGTCTTTGGATGACTTTACAACCGATGTCAGTGCACGAAATTACATTCTTGATGCGCGTAAACGGGGACTTAATGATGAGCTAATATTACGGTTTTTGAGACGAACATCTCGTATTAACTCTCGCACCCCTATGCAATGGAAAAACGCCCCATATGCCGGATTTAGTCTAGTTCCTCCTCGTATTAAGCCCGTGAATAACTATCAGGAAGTAAATGCGGAAGATGAGATAAAAGATCCGGATTCAATTTTTAATTTCTACCGCCAAGCAATCGCCTTACGTAAAGATATGGCAATTCTTGATTCGGTGACGATGAGTGATTTTGTTTTGGAAAATGAAGATGACCCTAATGTCTTTGCCTATCGCCATCCAGGCAAAAAGCATCTTTTTGTTGTTGCTAATTTTCGACCCTATCAAGTTAACTTTTCTTCCGACTTCTTGGGACGGAAACATCACACTTTGCTACAAAATTATCTTGAACCTAGTGCGATAAGAGATGGTAATCAAGTAAGTTTAAGACCTTTCGAATGCTTCCTTTGGGAGATTGAGGATAATTAATGCGCTATTTTTATCACTTTTGGCTTCAAAAAACTATCGATAGCAATTTGCTATATGATTTTTTCTATGATAATTTTCAAAATAGTGATTTTCGTTTTCGCATGACGACTAAACGCAATGGTTGCCTTGATACTGAAAGGAATATTGCTGTTGAACTAGAGGGAGTAATCCCCATTTTATCTAATGATTTAGGCACCGGTATTGTGTTTGTTGCCTCCCCCATTGATAACGATGTTGCTCATCGGGCGATAATGAAAGCACGGTCGCTGGGAAACGGACTTTACTTTTTAGCCGAGGTTCTGATTTTAATGCTTGCCGAACGTGATTATGCTTTGGTGCCCGTTCTTCGCAGTCAATTGGATGAGGTACCACATGAATTAGTTAAAACGGCCGATATGTTCTTAAAATGCGGTCTTAATGCTAGTGATGCGGCCGATAAACTATACATTCACCGCAACACATTCAATTACCGTCTTTCTAAGTTTATTTCGCTTACTGGGCTGGATATTCGTGATTATTGGACATCGCAGTACTATATGATTTTGAGCCGTATTTCCTCGTCAAAGTAAATTTGTGCACACTGCACTAATCATTTTAAAACGATTGTGCTAAACTAGAATTAAAGAATTAAGTAAAGGAGTCATAATATGGCAGAAGTAATTCTTAAGGATGTTTGTAAGCGCTACGAGGGCAACCCCAAAAATTCTGTGACCGATTTCAATATCACAATTTCGGACAAAGAGTTTATCGTCTTCGTTGGCCCATCAGGTTGCGGAAAGTCTACTACTCTCCGGATGATTGCCGGTCTAGAAGATATCACAAGTGGCGAATTATATATTGATGGACGGCTCTGTAACGATGTTACACCGAAAGATCGGGGAATCGCGATGGTTTTCCAATCTTATGCCCTATATCCTCATATGACGGTTTACGATAATATGGCGTTTGGTTTAAAAATTCAACATTTACCAAAGGCAGAAATTGATAGCCGAGTTAAAGAAGCGGCGCGGATTCTTGAGATTACCGAATACCTTCAACGGAAACCAAAAGCTCTATCTGGTGGTCAAAGACAACGGGTGGCTTTGGGAAGAGCGATTGTTCGTCATGCTAGCGTCGTTTTGATGGATGAACCATTATCCAACCTTGATGCTAAATTACGGGTGCAAATGCGTTCGGAAATCATTCGTCTACACGAACAAATGAATGCAACAACAATCTATGTTACCCACGATCAAACGGAAGCTATGACAATGGCTACGCGAATCGTAGTTATGAAAGATGGCTACATCCAACAAATTGGTTCACCAATTGAGATTTACCATAAACCTCGTAATTTGTTTGTTGCCTCCTTTATTGGTAGCCCGGCAATGAATTTCTTTACTGGCATTGTCAAAGGGAGCAAGATTGAACTTGTTCGCCGGTATAAAGAAGATGTCGATGCTAAATTGATTAAATTTATTAAGATTGATGGCAATACCATTTATCGCCCAATCGCCAAAATTAATGTCACTTTAACTGACGATGAGCATAATGTGGTTAAAGGAGCTGCGGATACCGTAGCCTCATTACCAGCATCAGTTAAGGAAAGATTGCCCGAAAAAGAAAAAGGTGCTGAAGGGGTGTGGACGGTTGAAGGCAAGGTTGCTTCCTTTATTAAGTATGAAGTAATCAGTGTCAAAAAGACTGATGCAAAATACATCAGTGTGATTGAAAATACGATCTTCGTTCCTTCTACCGATAACCGAATTGTGTTAGACGTTCCATCTCAATTCCTTGATGCGCTTAAACCTTATGAAGGCAATATGGTAATATTCGGTATTCGCCCGGAAGATGTGCATTATAAAGAAAGCCAAGTGGCGCTAGACTATCCATCAAGTAATTTGGAACTTGACGTAAGCGTCGCGGAATTACTTGGCCACGAATATATCCTTCACGGTGATTTTGCCGGCCAAAAATTAGTGGCTAAAATTCCCGTTGTAAGTGACAAGACAATCCATATCGGAGACAAGATTGACTTAGCGCTTGATTTAGGAAAGGCTCATTTCTTTAAGATTGATGCCCCTGAAGAGGCCGAGTCTTTACCAGAATCAGAAAAAGGACTTTGCATTATTTAACTAAGCCACTTTTCAAAACTCGATTACTTAACACAACGCCTAGCTTTCATTGGGGAGCAGGCGTTTTTTTGCATTATTTTTGACCTTTTTATTTACTTGCCATTTTTGGCTACTTAACAAAATAAGTAAAAGTCGAAAATTTAGCACTGAAATTGAAAAAAACGACCTTTTTTCCATTTGAAACCGCTATCAAAAAAACTTTACAAGATTAACCTATTAAGTATAATGTAATTGTCATTAAACAAAATTACCGCGAAAAGGGCCATTCGTTTAGCGTTATTCGTAAGAAATTGTTTTTTACTAACGGTCCTTCTCAAGCAAAAAAGGAAAGGAGAGTAATTATGTTTAAAAAGTCAAAAGTTGCTGTTGTTGCTTTGACTTCGCTGCTATTAGCAGCATGTGGCGGAACTCAAGGATCGACCACTAGTTCGACTACCAGTGATTCGACGAGTATAGCTAATCCCGTTACAGTTACGGTTACCGATGACACGGTTAAGTCCACAATCGATAGCTCGTTCTTACCAGGCGTTACGGCGCAGAGAATTCGTCTAACAGTTTGGTCAGAAACGGAATCTCATCCGTTATTTAAAGAACTGATTAGTGAATTTGCTAAAAAATATTATTATGATGAATCTTCAAATGCAAAGTATGAATTTATTGTCACCATCGGTGATGAATTCTCCGATGCAGCTACCAAGATTACTCAAGATTTAGATGTTGCCCCTGATGTCTTTGGTTTCCCCGATGATCAACTCGGAAAATTGGTTGATGCGGGAGCCATCCAAGAGATAACCGGTTCTACCAAAACTTGGGTGAACGAAAACAATGTTCAAGCCTCGGTTTCTTCGGCTACATATAACAATAAACTATATGCATTCCCACAAACGGCTGATAATGGTTACTTCTTGTACTATAATAAGAATTATCTAACGGCCGATGATGTTAAAACCTTTGATGGAATTCTCGCCAAACTGGAATCCACCAATCAACAAATCGTCTTCCCATTTGAAGATGCTTGGTACATTCCATCTTTCTTCTTCAACCAAGGGAACATTTCTTATGATCCTGCTACCAAGACGATGACTTGTGATTTTGATAACACAGTCGGTCTTGAGGGTGCAAGAGGATTTGCCAACATTGTTCAAGAACACACGGCAGCCCTAAAGATTGCTGACGTTAACTCTAACGATGCGCTGTTTGCCACAAAAGATAGTGAAGGTCAACCAATTACTCCAGTCGCGGTTGCCGGTGTTACCGGAACTTGGAATGCTGGACCATTGAGAGCCGCTATGGGCGATGGCTATGCGGCGACTAAGTTACCGACATTTACTCCTTACGATGAAAATGGCACCGCGCTTGCTCAACGTCAAATGGGTTCATTTGCCGGTTCAAAATTAATTGGTACCAAGGCTCAAGACGATCCGGATAAGTTATACTTCTCAAGTTTACTTGCCAAGTATTTAACCAGTGAAGATGCCCAAGTCCGTCGTTTCCAATCTCAAGGATTTGGACCATCCAACGTTACGGCGCAAAATAACCCGGCGGTTCTTGCAGATGTGGCCATCTCCGCGCTTAATGCTCAAGCTCCATATGCGGTTAGCCAATCGCGTTCAGTCGGCAATACCTTCTGGGATCCAACTGCGGCTTTTGGAAAATCGGTGGTTGCTAATGATTATGGCGAAGGATTGACTCTAGCCGATGCTTTAGCGGCTTGGGTAGCCGCCCTCACGACCCCAGCGGCTTAATTCGATTATTTTATGAAATGTATTTAGGGCGAATGTCGGATTAACATTCGCCCTAAATTTCTATTATTAAGGGAGTTAATTATGAAAGAGCAAAATGTAAAAAAACTTGGCTTCTTTCCTTGGATCGGTCAATCAATTCTTGATTCAATAATCAAATTTGGAAAATGGTTGCTTGATTTCCTTTGGACAATTATTAAAGCTTTCATCAACATCTTTGTCTTTGCGTATAAAATCATTGTCAAAGTAGGTAAGGCGATTGGACTATGGTTTTATAATTATGTAAATCGGTTTATTAAAGGAAACTTTAAAACCCGATTATCCTATCTCTTTGTCGGATTTGGACACATTACCAACGGCCAAGTTGTCAAAGGCGTGGTTCTACTAATTTTAGAGGCACTATTTATCGTATTTATGGTTCTTCCTCAAGGAGGGGCATACTGGTTAAGCCAAATAAACATATTTGGTCAGACTGGTGGCGATGGAATGCGCTGGATTGGCGACATTGGAACAACATATAATTATGTCGTGATATCCAAATTCGGCGAGGTACTCATCACGAAGACCACCGGATTTGCTTCCAACTCTATGTTAGTAATGCTTTATTCGATAGCCACTCTATTAATTATTGCGGCCTTTTTTGCCCTTTATACTTATGGAATCAGTGCCGCCTATTCACTTCAAAAGAAAAAAGAAGAGGGAGGGCACATTGCTTCCTTTAAGGAGGAGACGCACGCCTTATTAGATCGCCGCTTCCATGTTACAGTTTTAAGCCTCCCAACGTTAACGATATTAACGTTTACCATTCTTCCTTTGATATTTATGATCTTACTGGCTTTCACGAATGCTAGTTTATTTTATTTCCCCCCATCAAGAAGATTTGCTTGGACCGGGCTTGATACTTTCGGTCAACTTTTCGGTGGAAATGCCGGCTATTCGTTTGCTATTGGCGAGATTTTTAAATGGACAATTTTGTGGGCGGTTCTGGCCACTTTCACCAACTATATTGGGGGAATGATTTTGGCACTACTCATCAATAAAAAAGGAATTAAATTTAAAAAGATTTGGCGAACGTTATTTATTATATCAATTGCCATACCGCAGTTTATCTCCCTTTCAATGATGGCAAAATTTCTTGCTAAGGATGGGCCGATTTTTAATGCCCTAGATGCCTTGGGTTGGATGAAACCAATCAATATTTTTAATGATACGCGTTCCGCACGGACGAGCGTCGTTTTAATTAACATGTGGATTGGTATGCCCTATACAATGCTAATCACGTCAGGGATATTGATGAATATTCCGGCGGATTTATACGAATCCGCGCGTATTGATGGCGCGGGGCCAGTTACTCAATTCTTTAAGATTACGCTTCCTTATATGTTGTTTGTCACCGGTCCGTATTTAATTACTCAATTTATCGGTAATATAAATAACTTTAATGTTATCTTCTTTTTGACTGGTGGTGGACCGGATATTACCACGCGTGGTATCACATATGGCCGAACAGATTTATTGATTACTTGGTTATATGATTTAACCCTCGGCGGTTCTAAGCAAGAATACGCGATAGGTTCAGCCATCGGTATTATCGTTTTCTTAATTTCGGCTTTTATCTCGCTGGTGATGTATAGCAAATCTTCAGCTAATGTTAACGAAGATGAGTTTCAATGATTGAAAGGAAGAACAAGAACATGGAATTACAAAATACTAATGTAGTCGCTAAACACAAAAAACCACTTTTCTTCCAAAGCATGCATTTTCGGCGCGGACTCGGAAATACACTTATTTATATTTTGCTTGGAGTTATGGCGGTCGTATGGATGTTTCCGATTATTTGGCTGATGGCTCAATCTTTTAGAGCCCCGGTTTATTCCTATACGATTAATCCTTCCGGACAGATGGTTATAACGGCGAGCAATCTTGGATTTACTCCGATCAGACCAAATCATTGGTGGGGATATATATTCCCGGAAAAATGGAGTTTAGATAACTATTACCTGCTTTTTACTGATACGGCTAACTATGATTATCTTCACTACTTTCTCAATACTTTAGTTGTGGCCATCTTTACCTGTATTATTGCGACGATTATCGTCTTGCTTACTTCTTATGCTTTTTCACGGCTCCGGTTTAAAGCCCGCAAGCCGATGATGAAGTTATTGATGATTCTTGGAATGTTTCCTGGATTTATGTCGATGATTGCTATTTACTTTATTCTTAAAGGAATCGGTTTACTACCAGGAGGTGGAAGAACAAGCGTTCCAACAGCCAATTATTTGATTGCAATTGTTTTGGTTAACATTTCTGGCGCAGCGATGGGATATTATGTTTCCAAGGGATATTTTGACACTATTTCCCGTTCAATTGATGAAGCTGCAGAAATTGATGGGGCAAATAAAGCACAGATTTTTTGGAACATTACTCTTCCACTTTCTAAACCGATTGTTATTTATCAAGCCTTAACGGCATTTATGGGACCATGGGGCGATTATATTTTCAGTAGCACGATTACCCGGACAGAAAAACGTGCCTGGTTGGTTGCGCAGGGGCTATTTTCAATGATCGATGGATTAGGTGACTTAAATATATACTTCACTCGTTATGCGGCTGGATCAATTCTCCTATCGGTGCCGATTGTTATTCTCTTCATTTTCATGCAGAGATACTACGTCTCCGGTGTAACGGGTGGCGCAGTGAAAGGATAATGCCATGGCGAATAAGAAAAGTCGTTTAGCCTTCGGTTTTATTGCCTTTACTTTGCTTCTCACTGGCTGTGGAAATAATCAAAATTCGTCATCCTCTTCTTCAGAAGATACGACGAGCAATATTACGCCCCCTAGTGATTATGAGATTGGTGATTACGCTAATGACGGAGGAACATTTTACGAAATATTTGTCCGGGCATTTGCGGATAGCAATCAGGATGGTATTGGCGATTTAAATGGAGTTAAAAATAAAATCTCCTATCTAAAAACGCTGGGCATATCTGGATTATGGTTAATGCCAATAAATCCTTCGCCCAGTTATCATGGATATAATGTATCTAATTATTATGGGATTGAGTCAGACTATGGGACGCTTAATGATTTTGAAAACCTTGTTAGTGTAGCAAATGATAATGATATCTCGATAATTATCGATTTAGTCATTAATCATAGTGGAAGCGATAACCCTTATTTTCAAAAGTCGGCGGCTTATGTTACCGGAATTAATCGGAGTGCGGAAAATGAACCATATGCTGATTGGTATACATGGCATGAAGGCGAAGTAACCCCATCAGAAAATTTAAAGGGGACATATCGTCGTTATCAAAGCACTAATTGGTACTATTTGGCTAATTTTGATTCATCAATGCCTGACTTCAATTTGGATAGTGAAGGCGTTCGAAGCGAAATAACTAATATTGCCTACTATTGGCTAGATAAAGGGGTAAGAGGGTTTAGACTTGATGCCACCACTTGGTTTTACGAGAACGATCATCAAAAGAATATCCAATTCCTCTCTTGGTTCAATACAATGGTCAAAAGTCACAAAAGTGATGCCTATATTGTCGGTGAAGCGTGGCTTGATAGTGCCGACTATAACAAACTGCCGGACTATTATGCCAGTGGGGTTGATAGTTTCTTCTACTTTGCCGGATCGCAAAGCACGGGGGCTTTTGCAACCGGAATTCAAAACACCAATGGCGAATGGTTGGCCTCAACTCTTGAGAGTTATTACAATCAACTGTTTGCTAGCAACTCTACAGCCTTAAATGCTTCTTTTCTTAGCAATCATGATCAAGATCGCTCTAGTGGATACGCGGCATTCTATCAAATGCTAAAACGGAAGTTAGGCGCGAGTGTCTACCTTCTCACTCCGGGTATTCCCTACCTTTATTATGGCGAGGAAATCGGCCTAAAAGGAAGCGGCGCCGATGAGAATAAGCGGTTGCCGATGATTTGGAGTGAACTTGACAAAAGTGAAGAATGCACTCCCGTTTCGGGATATACATATGACTTGTCGCGACAAGTAACCGCGGGAGCAACCGATTTATTAGCCGAAAACTTTTCGCTTTTAAATCATTATCGAAAAGTAATTTCGATTCGTAATCGCTATCCCGGCATCCAAAGAGCACATATTGAAGCGTTGGATTTAGGACGAGTTCCGTTGATGGGAATAAAGTTGACTGAAGCTTCACTTCCTGACGGGGAGATAGTAATCGTTCATAACTTTAATAGTGAGAGTCAGACATTTTCTACTAATTTAACAATTGCGGATGAGATTGACACCTCAGAAATCCGGCCTCTAGTCGATAAGGATAGCATCACCTTAGCACCTTATTCTTCGGTTGTTCTTGTGAAAGGAATTTAATTTATATGCGTTTAGCAGGTATTCTTCAACCAGTTTCATCGCTACCCGCCAAGCACGGGATGGGAGATTTTGGGCCGACGGCCTATAAATTTGTCGATTTAATTAAAGCGAGTAAAATCAAGATTTGGCAGATTTTGCCCCTCAATCCTTTGGGATACGGCAATTCACCATATCAACCATATTCGAGTAAAGCCTTAGATGAGGCTTATATTTCCCTAGAACTACTGCAGAAGGAGGGTCTATTGCCTAAGCGCGTACCCACCTTTAATCGCCGAAAAGAAGTTGTCGACTTTGATGGAGTGCATAAATTTAAAGATTTTTGGTTGAGGAAAGCCTACGCCAATTTTATCAAGCTTCATAAACGGGGATTATCCGCATTTAAAAAGAGCAATTCATGGGTTTACTACTATGCTGTATTTCGTCTTTTAAAGTCGCAAAATGAAGAAAAATTATGGACGGAATGGCGTCAAGAGGACAAGAATTGGATTATCGATCATAAGAAGAATCTTGCCCCGTTTGAAGATGAAATCAACTATCTTATTTGGCTCCAATACATTGCTTGGAGACAGTGGAATGGTTTACATTTGTACACTAATGCCCAAGGCATAAAAATAATGGGTGACATTCCAATGTACGTTGGAATAGATAGCGATGATGTTTGGACCAATCAAGAGGCGTTTCTTCTCGATAAAGATGGAAATCCATCGTTTATTGCCGGCGTTCCACCCGATTATTTTTCAAAGACCGGGCAAAGATGGGGTAATCCAATTTATAACTGGGATTATTTGAAATCCCACGGATATTCTTTTTGGAATGAAAGACTAAGTTACAATTCGCAGTTATTCGATATTATTCGTATTGACCACTTTCGCGCCTTTGATACATATTGGAAAATTCCGGCATCGTGCCTGACAGCCGTAGAGGGAGAGTGGGTTTTGGGCCCAAGATATGATTTCTTTGACGCTTTGTTCAAATTAATGCCGGACATTCAAATTGTGGCTGAAGATTTGGGGGATTTGCGACCGGAAGTATTGGAATTACGCGATCATTATCATTTTATGGGTATGAAGATTATTGAGTTTTCTTTTAATCCATATGATTTGAATGAAACAAGAAAAAATGATCGTCCCCATTTAATTGTCTACACTGGCACGCACGACAACGAGACGATTTTAGGCTGGTGGATGAACCGTGAGCCAGAGTATCAAAATCGCACGCTCGGCTATTTTTATGATTTAGGATATCGGGAAAATTTGCCTTCAATCACAGATAAATTTGTTGCTTTTACGCTTGATAATGTTGCCGACTGGGCTATTTTGCCAACGCAGGATATTCTTGGACTCGACAATTCGGCTCGCATAAATACTCCTGGAACGATTGGCTCACCAAATTGGGAATGGAAGTTGGCGGACTATCGTCTTTTAGAAGAAAGATTAAAACTATTCAAGGTGCTTGTATCAAATAGCAATCGTGGATGATCTTTAAGGAGGAACACCATATGAAACTTTGGAAAAAGATTAAGACTGTAGGCGCTTTAATTGGCGCGGCTTTAATCTTAATTGTGGCGTCTAATTCGACTATTGTGTCTTCAAGATTGGAAGCCCCGACTAGAAGAAATGTCGCTTATCTAGAGCCGACAATCGTATTTCACTATCACCGGGCGGATAATGATTATACCAATTGGGATCTTTGGCTTTGGGAGTATGGCAAGGACGGGGTTGCGACCGCATTTACCGATGAGGATAGCTATGGTAAATATGTAGCTCTTCCCCTATCTACTTGGTCAAATACGGAATCAGTCTATGTTATCGCTCGTAAAACGGATTGGTCGGCGCAAACTTCGGATTTGGAGGTTGTGTATAGCAATTTTACCTTATCGACCGATAATGCCTATGATATATACATGGTTGACTTAGAGAACACTCTCTATGTTAGCGCCGAAGAAGCTTTAGCGGATAAAATTCTTAGTTCGCGCTTCGTTGAAGTAAATCAAGTCGAAGTAGTGACAAACTATTTCCCTTCCGCTTTTATCGTTAAGGAAAATGATAATCCCTTAACGAGTTCCAGCGGAACTCCCGTCTATAACGCAACTTCCTACTCGTACAAGACAAGCGTGACGGTTGGAGACAGTGGTTTTGCTATGGATTTTAACAATAACTATGCGGTTTTTGTTACTTTCCACGACAGTGGAGAAACCAAATCAGCTCCCGTATCAATTTCGGGTCTATTTGATACTTCTTACTTTAAGGAAAATTCGACTTACAGTGGCAGCGATCTAGGCGTAACTTATTCTTCAACATCATCAATATTTAAAGTATGGGCGCCGACAAGCAGCCAAGTTATATTAAGAATATACGAAAATGGAACCCCAACGTCAGTTGATGCCGTTTTAGGCGACAACAACTTTACCCCTTATTCAATGAGTAAGGGAAACTATGGAGTTTGGTCAGTCACGGTCAATGGCGATTTGAATGGAAAATATTACACTTTCTTTGTAACTAATGCGATGTTTCCTTCAGGCGTAGAAGCAGTTGATCCATATGCTAAAGCGGCGGGAGTGAACGGGGAAAGAGGAATGATTTTAGATTTTTCCACCACTGACCCGACGGGCTGGGAAGATGTGAACTTACCAGACATTGAACCAACGCGAGCGGCGGTATATGAAATGCATGTTGCCGATTTAACAAGTGATTCAACCTGGAATGGTCATGAGAGTTCAAGAAAAAAGTATCTTGGCCTTATTGAAGAAGGAACAACCTATACGCAAGATGGAATGACAGTAACCACGGGCTTCGACCATATTAAGGAACTAGGTGTTAATGTCGTGCAAATTCTTCCTTTCTTCGATCAGAGCAATGATGAAGTTAATGTTTCATTTAACTGGGGATACAATCCCAAAAACTACGATGTCCTAGAAGGTGCCTATAGCAGTGATCCCTACGATGGTGCCGTTCGCGTTAATGAATTCAAGCAAGTTGTTCAAGCCTATTCACAAGCCGGCATTCGTATCGTAATGGATGTTGTTTATAACCATGTTGCTAGTGTCAGTTCATCATCATTTAATAAAATAGTTCCAGAGTATTATTTCCGTTATAAGGAAGATGGTTCTCTTTCTAATGGTTCAGGAGTGGGCAATGATACGGCTTCGGAACGCATTATGATGCAGCGCTTCATGGTCGACAGCACCGCTTGGTGGACGGAAGAATACAAAATTGGTGGCTTCCGATTTGATCTTATGGGACTCCATGATGTGGATACTATGAATGCGATTTCTGCGCGCGTCCACACAATTGATCATCATTCGCTGATTTATGGCGAACCTTGGAAACTATCAACCGTTACTGCGGTTAACACCACTCTAGCTACCTATGATAATATTCCACAAATTAACAATGTCGGCGGATTTAACGATGCTTTCCGGGATGGAGTTAAAGGAAGCGTTTTTGATAAGACCGGTGTTGGATGGGTGCAAAATGGCAACCCCAGTGCCACCCAAATAACAAATGTTAAGAATGGATTACTGGGGGTTGAAACAGGTGGAAGTGATGATCCATCGCAAGTGGTTAATTACGTTGATTGCCATGACAATAACACATTATTTGATAAAATGTCGCTAACGACAGATTTAAATATTTATGATGAAAACACAATTTTGAAACGGGTAACGCAAGCAGCGGCTATGACTTTGACCGCTGAAGGCATCAGTTTCTTTCAAGGAGGGACGGAGTTTTTAAGGACAAAGCCAAAGGATGGAGGAAATTTTGATGATAATTCCTACCAATCCAGCTATGAAGTTAATGACTTTGACTGGGACCGAAAGATAACCTATCACCAGCAATACGAAATTTTTAGAGAATTAGTCGCCCTTAAGACCGGAAACAGTCTTTTCCAATATGGAACGAGAGAAGCCATTGATTCGCATGTCACCTACACGAGTGCAAGTGAACTAGGAATTGATGCTCCAATTATGAAACTATCCTATGTTGATGATAATAATCAAATGGCAATTTATCATATTGGGACAACCACACGGGTTACGATAGACCTTACTGGCTATGAAGTGGTGGTTGATACGAGCGGAACTTTTGCTGTTGGAGAGCGTCTTGGCAGCGAGCGGTTGTTAGGAAATACCACTTTGATTTTGAAACCAATCTCTGGTAGTTCAACATCAAGCGATTCAACCGGCGGTGGCAGTTCATCCAACGATGATGGTGATAACGGTGGGCTTTCCGCTTTAGACATCTCTTTAGCAATTGGTGGAGGATTGATTATTCTTGGCGGAGGGACGGCGTTGATACTTCTTCTTAAGAAAAAGAAAGATTTTTAAGCAAAAAGTTAAGGCCTTGAAAGAAGGCCTTTTCTTTTTTGGCTAAAAAAGCGTATTTATTGCAAATGTGGATTAAAAACAAACTTAAATTAAACTTAAAATAAATTAGTCTAAAGTAAATATGTGTTGACGAAAGCGCTACCATATAATAGAATTAAGTAGGTTATAAACCAACTTTTCAATTGATAAGGAGGAATGAACGTCAATGAAAAAGTTTGCGAGAACGTTGTTTGTCGCAGGTTTGTTGTTTGGAGTTGCCGGCTGTGGTGGCGGCACGAGTACATCTAGTGAACCATCATCAGAGCCATCGTCGGAAGTAGCCACTTACTTGGTTTCGTTTTGGAAGAACACGGATGGTGGCTTTCTAAGCGAAGTTGAAGTTAATGCTGGAGAAACAGTTGCTCGGCCAACCGATCCAACTTGGGAAGGCTACGATTTTGTCGGATGGTATACAGATAAAGCCTATACCGCCGAATACGATTTCGATACGCCGGTGAATGGCGATTTAGATCTCTATGCGAAATGGAATATTCAATTCGTTCAAGATCCAACCATTTATCACTTAATTGGTAGTTTTAAAAACACTGCCTATCCTGCCAATTGGGATGTCACCGATGAAACGACAAAATTGGTTGATGAAGACTTAGAAGATGGCAAAAACATCTTTAGTATTGACATTGAATTTGGTCAATACGCGACATTTAAGATTAAGGATATGTCGACGGGTACCGCCTGGGACGACGGTGTTTATTGGGGTGTCGAATATGTTGATATGGAGTCCGGTAATGCGGCTGATAATGTTCAGGCCGACGATCCGACTTCCGATAAAGAAAACATTACAATGCTCCATGCAGGTGCATACCATATCGAACTTGAAACTCAATATGTAAACAGTGCTCCAGTTTTATCAACGGCAGTCATTCGGATTAATCGTACTGGCGATGCTGTTGGTGAAGGTGTTACTCAAGATGCTGATCCAGGTGCGGTTGATACGTGGGGTATTATCGGCGGCTTTAATAGTTGGACCGAAGATGCAGTAAGCTTTGTAGCTACGAGTGTGGCCGGAACTGAACTCTGGGTTCGCAATATGTTTATTCCAGCCGGAACCGAATTCAAAGTTCGGGCCAACGCTGACTGGATTAAGCAATTCGCTTTTGGCGGATTAAATGTTGATGCTAGTGCGGAAGGCATGCTTATTGGTGCTACAGCTATAGCCGATGATCCAGAAACAGAAGAAGTTGAATCTGGATATGATCCAAATTCTAATATCAAAGCAGCGGTCGATGGCGTCTATAGTTTCCACATTTTGGTTACTGATGGCGTTGCGGTTTTAACTGGCTTTGGACACAGCTTAACCGCGGATACGTTCTATCTTGCCGGATCATTTGCAGTTGGCGATGCTTGGAGTAACCAAGTGGCCTTAACTGCCGGTGAACCTGTGGTTGATGAGACGACCACAACTTATACTTATACAGCTACCGGATTAGCGCTTGTTACGAATAATGAGCTTAAAGCTAAGTCGGAAAACACTTGGGAAATTTCATTTGGTACGGAAACAGGAAACTTAATAGTGACCGAAGACGGAACCTATGATGTTACCTTGACGATTGTTGTTACGGAAGGTTCGGTTGTACTCAGTTCGACTCTTGCCCTTTCGCCAACAGCTCTCTAATTTATACGTATTCTAGCGAAAGAAAAGCTCACCTTTGCGGGTGAGTTTTTCATTTTATTATTCTTTTAACTATGTTAAAATAATAATAAATATATCGACACTGGTACAAATTATGAAAAAAAGAAACCCAATATATTTTTTAGGATTAATTACTATGCTTTTTGTTTCTTCATGTGGCAAGAATGACAATTCGTCGACCCATAGTGACACTAGTGAATTAATCACCAGCGAAAACACATCCGATAGTTCTTCACTGAAAGACACATCAACAACGACAAGTGAAACGCCGATTACGGGAACACCCGATTCGGTTTCATTATTTTATCATCGCGATGATAACGGCTATAGCGATTATGGAATTTGGTATTGGACGGATAAGATCGCAGGAAATTTGCTTTCCTTTGAAACATATGACGATAATTTTGCGGTAATCAATATTCCGAGCACCATGTATGAGGGCGAGAACGGATTTTATTTAATTGTTCGAAAAAAATCGACATGGGATGGTCAAAGCCCGGATTTTTATCTTGATTTTTCGCAGTATACTTTAAACTCGGATTTAACGATGGATGTCTACATTATTTCGACGGAAACCCTCGATGTTGAAGCATATTCAACACCTAAAGAGGCGCTGGGCAATCGAATTGTAAGCGCCACACTTACCTCGTTTTCCACCATTAAAGCAACGGGAACGGCTCCCGCTAATCAATGGTCACTTTATTTGAATGATGAAAAAATTGACGAACAAGCTGGCTCGGATTCAAATGAGGTAATTTTTAACTTATCAACCGATGTCGATCTTACGGATAAATATACAATAAAAGCTGTATTTCCAGATGCTATGGACAAAATTCGTTCCAAAGTAGTTTCGGCCGCCCCCCTATTTAACACCAGCGAATTTGATTCGCGTTACGCTTATGATGAGGATGATTTAGGAGCGGTTTATTCTTTAGAGTCAACGGTTTTTAAACTTTGGGCTCCGACTAGCTACGAAGTGACGCTTTTTCTCTATAAAGTTGGCTATACCTCTAAAGAAACGGGAAATATACTTCACGATGTCCCTCAAAAGCGAATACCAATGGAGTACGCTGGTCAAGGCGTATATAGGGCTGAGGTTGCAGGTGATTTAGATCGGATGTATTACACTTATCTTGTTAATAATAGCAATGGAAAAAATGAAGTTATTGATCCATATGCGAAAAGTGCAGGACCTAATGGTCGTCGCGGGCAAATATTAAATTTTGCTAAATACGAGCCTGAAAATTTTGATAATACAACATTTTCCGATATTGCCTCCCCGAATGATTTAATCGTTTATGAAATGCATGTTCAAGATTTGACTAGCGATTCCTCTTGGAATGGCGATGAGGCTAATCGCGGCCATTTCCTTGGATTAATCGAATCAGGAACCACATATTCTATGGACCAAACTACGGTTACTACCGGGTTTGATCATATCAAGGAATTAGGTATTAATGCCGTTCAAATCATGCCTTTCTACGACCAAAGTAATGATGAACTTAACCCCGCTTATAACTGGGGATATAATCCAGCAAATTATAATGTTCTTGAAGGCGGATATTCATCTAATCCCAAATTAGGCGAGGTCCGAGTTCAAGAATTTAAGCAAGTAGTTGCCGCTTATGCCAATGCGGGCATTCGAATTATCATGGATGTGGTCTATAATCACGTGGCAAGTTTTTCTAGTTCTCAATTCCAAAAAATAGTTCCAGATTACTATTTCCGGCGAAACGCCGATGGAACTTTAAAAAATGAATCGGGAGTTGGCAACGATATTAAAACGGAAGCCACAATGATGAGCAAGTACATTGTCGATTCAGTGAAGTTTTGGGCAAGCGAATACCACATTATGGGATTTCGATTTGATTTAATGAGTTTAATTGATGATGCGACTTTACAAAAAGTTGATGCTGCACTCAAAGCGATTAATCCCGATATAGTTGTTTGGGGTGAACCATGGAGTGGTGGTGGCTATATGGGACCAGCCAAAGTTTATTCAGCAGCCCTTAAAGATACGAGTGTTGCGGCGTTTAATGATGTTGGTCGGAACGCCATAAAAGGTGATAATAATCTAAATGGAAATGGTTCGCAATATGGATGGCTTCAAAAAGAGCCAGCCCATAATCAGAACAATGTAAGCTATTTAAACCGCGTAAAGGGAATGTTAGCCGGGTATATGGGCGATTACTATGAGGCAACAAATTACACCGATCCAAGCAAAACGGTCAATTATGTTGATTGCCATGATAACTTTACAATTTTTGATCACTTGCTAGCAACAATGGGAAATAATCCCGATGTTTCGGCGCGTGCAAGTCTAGTTGCCAATTCCTTGGTTTTAACCTCATTTGGAACACCTTTTTTTCAGGGCGGTGACGAAATAATGCGCTCAAAGGAATATGATCCGACTACAGAAATAGGAGCTATCTTTCTATCTACTCATGGCGGCGAGTCCGTTAAGATTGGTGACAAATACTATTCGGGAAACTCATATAATTTAGAAAGCACTGTCAATTCTTATAAGTGGGCAGATAAAATAAAATACGCGAGTTATTTCGAAAGTTACAAGAATTTAATTGCGTTAAGAAGAAACAATCCCGCCTACAAAATGTATGATAGCGATGATATTTCTGCTCATTTTGGTTACTGGAATAATGTTCAAGACTTATCCTATAGCGCAATTGCTAGTTACAACACTAAGGCGGCAGAATCATCTGGAGCGATATATTCATTTTATACCGGCATGCTCTACGGAAGTAGTACGGCAAACACAAATATTAATACCAAGCAAACAATTTCTTGGGGTGCGGGTGATTGTATTGTCCTATTTGATTCAACGGGTGAACTTACGGGCCAAACGCTTTCTTCGTCTATTTCGCTTAGTTCTTTGCAAATCGTTATTGTTCAGAGGTTGTCCTAATCATGCTTGATGAAGGAAAAACTACAGCGATAAAGGCAACATCAAAAGTAGCCGGTGGATCATTATGGAAACGGCTGATTGCCACCATCATTGATTTTGGCATTGCCTTCTTTATCGGCCTTTTACTCTATCAAGTGGCGGTTCATCCGCTTTGGTTTGATTACCTTGGCGGTTATCAAGATAATATGGTTCTAAACGGGGTAAAAATTGATAGCGGTCTTTATGCCGGCTATGCCGAAGATCCCCTTCAGTATGTTGATAATGATGATATTGACCAAGCCATGCGTTCATTTTATCTAGCATGGGATGACTTCGACTTTACCGAGTCAAGTTTTTACGAGGATCATCCCGAAGGTTTTAATTATGATCGCGACGTGCTCCAAATGGATAGCGAAAATGCGATTATTCTTGCTTATACAGTTGAAAACGGTCACTATACCTATATTTACCGGACAAATCTAGAAGCGGGGGCTATCGATTCGTTTTGGTCAGCTTCTTACGCCGAAGCAATTAATAACTTAGAAGACATGCCAACGTATTTCAATGCCCAAAAACCAGTTCGCAACTTTGTTTTTATCGGAGGGGCTGTTTCTTACTTTTTATCCGGTTTAATTTTCCATTTGTTCATACCGCTATTTATCGACGATGGTCGAACAATTGGCAAAATGGCAATGGGACTAGCAGTCACTGATATCACTGGCTATCGTATAAGTCATAAGCAGATGGTTATTCGCTATTTAGTCACCGACATTTTTGAAACTATCGGTTCAATTCTATATTTACTGCCCCTTTTTATATCGGTTGCAGTGATGACGTTATCAAAACGGCAGCGCCCGATTCACGATTGGGTGGCTTCAACAATGGTTGTTGATTGGAACAACTCCCAAATTTTTGCTTCGCAAGAGGAAGAAGCTAAATATGATCTTGCATGCAAAACACACGAACCGATTGATATCTATCCCAGTGGAGGACAAAGCGAGGCGGAAAACCGTAGAAAAAAAGAGGCGTTCATCCGTGATGAGTAGGCGTTTAGACTATTTTACTAAGTTTGAATATGCTAAAATCATTTTAGCGAATCTATATATTTTGCTAGGAGGCAATTTATGAAAAAGCAATTCTTAAGCTTCGCATTTATCGCAGTTTCCGTTTTTGGACTAGCGAGCTGTGGCGCAGGTGCTAACAGCAGCAGTGGCTATCCGACTGTCTTTCGCACGGAGGCAACAACCGGCAAACTTCAATATGAAGTAATTGCTGAGCAAGTCGTTGTTTATTACATCAATGATTCGGAAATGAATGTTCGTTATGATGTATCGAATGCGGCCCGGTTTAATGTCGGCGAGAACACAGGTATTGCCAGCAAGTTTAAAGTAATTGATGATCGCGTATATTATCCCAATCCTGAAGTTAACCCTGATGATAAGACCGAGACCATTCTTGTTTATCGGGCTCTTAAGATGGATAAAGCAGCGGGAGAAAAGGTCATATTTATCGACGAAACTTTATTTGAAGAATATAAAGACGCTCTAGCAGAAGATAACTTTGATAATCTAACTGTTGGCGATTACGCCGATATCGGTATTGATCTTGATTTTACCGTTCCAAGCGGTGGCTTAGCCACTGAGTGATTTTCCGGTTTCCCTAAGCAAATTTTGCTTTTTAGGTCCGGGGAGTTTGCGTTTTGAAGGTTTTTTGCCTTCCCCCACAATTATTTAGCGATTTTCGCATTTGGTATTAGGAGGAAAAAATATGCCAACACCCCACATCAATGCAAAAGACGGTGCTTTTGCAAAAACAGTATTAATGCCTGGCGATCCTTTACGGGCAAAATGGATTGCTGATAACTATCTTGTCGATGCTCAACAAGTTACTGATGTAAGAAATATTTTCGGCTACACCGGCCATACTCGGGAAGGAAAATTAGTATCGGTTATGGCTAGCGGGATGGGTCAACCATCAATTGGAATTTATTCTCACGAGCTTTACACTCATTATGGAGTGGAAACGATTATTCGCGTTGGAACATGCGGAACTTATCAAGAGGATATTCACCTTTTTGATATTATCGTTGCCAGTGGCTCATGCACAGATGGAAACTGGTCAGGACAGTTCAATCTTTTAGGCGGGACTTATTCTGCTATCAGTGATTTTGAGTTAACCTTATCCGCTTATCAAGCAATTAAGAATCATCGATTGATTCCCCATGTGGGAAATGTTTTAAGCAGCGATGTTTTCTATGATGTTGATCCCAATTCTTGGATGAAGTGGAAGAAACTTGGCGTCTTGGGCGTTGAAATGGAAAGTTATGCTCTTTACACAACGGCCGCCCGTCTCAATAAGAAGGCTCTTTGCTTACTTACGGTTACGGATTCTTTCGTTGATCATAGTCGGCGAGCCACGGCCGAAGAAAGACAAAATGGTTTAGCCAAGATGATTGAAGTTGCTCTTGAGATTGCCTAACGGGCAAGATAAAAATATATTTAAAGGGAGGTGATAACATGGATTTTTGGCAATGGCTTTTATTGGTCGTAGGAGTTATTTCGCTTGTTTTGCTTGCCATCTTTCTTTATCACCCTCTCCGCAAGTATTACTATCAAAAAAATACGGTCCGTATTTTCTATCGTACGGTAAGAAAAGTCACCCTTTACTTTGATTTTTATCTCATTAATCAAATGATTCTAAAGTTGGACGCTAATTCGACAGTGAATATTGATCACATCGTTTTTGGTGATAAATATATCTATGTAATTAAAGATAGATATTATTCTTTCTCACTCAAAGGTAGTGCCGCTGATCAAATGCTAATTAGTTACCAAAATAAAAAAGGCCACGCGAAAAAAGAAGTTCCGATTGAAAATCCCCTGATGTGGAATCGACTTCGGATTGATAAATTGGCTTTAATAACGGGCATTGACCATGATTTATTTATTTCGGTTGTTCTCGTCAATGACGATGTTAACGTGGACAACGTTACTACGACATCAAAAACGGAGTATATTATTAATCGTCATGATTTATATCGTTTAGTTCAGGCAATTGAATCTCGTCCGGTTGAACCCTTAAATTCTGAACAATTGCATGCTGCGGTTCACGATATCGACCGCATCAATAAGCGGCATGACCGGGAGAAGAAGAAATGAAGTATAGTGAATTCGCTCAGTATTATAAAAAGAACATCAGTCGTCCAAATGGACGACATTTTGCTTTAAGTTTTGCTCTTTATTCGGTAATAGCAATTTCATTTATAATTGATTATTTTGTCCCAGGAATTATTATTCTTTTATTTCCATTTATAATCGTGCCTTTTCTTTTCACAATTCATCTTGCCAACGTTCGGGCGATGATGGATAGCAACTTTAAAAGAGGACTCTATCGCAATTTTTTAGCAGGCTATCAAGAAAAAATTTTCCATACTTATCAACCGATAGGAACACTACTTCGGGGAATTTTGGCTTTCTTTGTCTCTCTTTTTGTCGAATCAATTATTCTTTCGCTTATCAGTCCCTTATTTCCGGCCGTCCAATCGTTTATGACTGATCTTGAAAGCATAATTCAAACCAGCGGTTTTGCCAGTGCATCCGCCTATTTAAATACTAATTGGAATGTAATTCGCCCTTTGGCGATGGTTTTATATCTGATTGCTTTTCTTGTGACGACCATTTACATTATTATTCGAACGCTCATACGGGGATTTTTTATTAATTACGCATTGGGTTTGACGGTGCTATCATCTAGTCAAGTCAAAATGGAAATAGCTTCGCCCTATGCTACGTTTAAAAAAATTCATTATGCGATTTTGTTTCGTGAATTGTTACTCCCATTTTTAACATTTATTATCTTTTTTGCGGGCGGAGCCCTTTTATCTTATTTCCGTTTTCCGGATGATTTGAAGTTGGCCTTTACGTTAGGAATGATTTTTGGTTTGCTACCATCAGTATTCTTTATTTATCGTCTCTACACGGTCAGCGATGTGCTATATGATATTTTCTTTCGCAATAATGCCAATTACTTTTTAAATGTTATTACCCGAGATGCCAACAGCCTTTTGTCGCGTTTGGACATTGATGGCGAAATGAAAAAAAAGATTGAAATCTATCTAATTACTTTAAAAACGCAAGTTGGATTATCCTTAAAAAAGGAAGATTCAAATACGTCTAAAGAATAAATAATTAGTATATGAAACTATAGAAGAAATCATTAGCAACTAAACTGTCTTTCTCGACGACAGTAATTTTTAAAGTATAGCGACTACCGCTGATGGGAAAAGATGATAATTTGAAAATACGCTCGGTTATACCCGTTTCGTTTTCATTTTCATTTAATAAAATTGGCGTTTCTCCGTCCGCTATAAAAAGTTGGGTTTTCTCTACTATATATTTAGCATCACTAGCTAGAAAGTATGCATTGTCTTTCAGTAGGGAGAAAGAGCAATAGTAATCAGTGGTTAAATCAGAGGCAGGGTTTATTTCTTCATTCGGCAAGTTTTCGTTTTGCAAAATAAAGAAAGATACGTTATTAATTAATGATGTCTCGGGCGCACTTATGGGGGCCTCATTGAAGTAATAGTAAAGAGTTCTAGCATCAATTTCTTCCGTTTCATTATCGCTGAAACTAAAGGCTAAAGAACGGATAGTGTTATCCACAACGCGAATACGAAAACTAGTTAAAGTACGATTGACGGTATCTATCGAGTAGAAAAAACGTTCGCTAACTGAGTCAAAGTAATCCGGCAATAAATTATAGTAGCCACTGGCGTTTTCATCATAAACAAACATCGCTTCATCCAAAGTGGAAATATTATAAACGCCGAAATGACTTAAGGTGGATTCCGTAATCGGTAAATCGGATAATTCATGTCCGGTGGTTATTTGTTGCTGAAAAGAATAGCCTAAGCCAAAAGTGCCATTATTCTTTTGATTGCTGTAGTAGTAGTAATCAAAACCAGTATCCTCATAAGCGTAATAAAATCGTTCCAAATATTCTACGTCGCTTAAGCCGATAAGCGGGTTATGGTAGATGTCCAAGCGAATGTCGCCTTTTTTGGTTATAAAAGCATCGGTCTCATGGGCTCCATAAGTAGCATCCTTGTCGTGTTTTTCATTGATGCGATAAAAATTAAAAAGCGCACTATCAAGAGCTTGATCAAGCATCTGTTCATCATTGGGGCCGGAACTGATCGGCTCAATAATTCCCTGGCATGCCGCTAGTAGAGTTATTGTAGTGAGTGATAAAACTAGGCTCTTAATTCTCTTACTTTTCATTTTTATCCTAGTCTCCTCATTTGATTTATAGCAATACCGGATGAGAATAAAATACCGATAGATGAAAGAATAATTGCACAAACACTGCCATACCCAAGGCGATAACTATCGTATAAATAAACCTTTTCGCCATCGATAACGCTATATACATAGGTGTTTCCCGAGGCAAATATAACAATTGAGTAGGCAAAAGCAAAAACCAATCCGATAGCTAGAAGAGCCTTCCAAAATGTTTTCTTGTTCACGAGAACATAAAATAGAAAAATTACTTGGACCACAACAAACGGAAGAATAAAAGCAGATATAATTACCCAATTGGCAGTTATATGACCATTGTTGTTATAGATTTGGACAGCATTTATTCCAATTAAAGACGATTGAGTCGTCGTCTCATATAAATAATCACCATATATGAAAAGCCCGATACCAATCGTTAATAGATAGGTTATAACAAGGAGAATGCGATCAAGAGATATTTTTTTCATAACAAAACTCCAGTGCATACATTTTAGAAAAAAAAGTTTGTTTTATCAATTGCTAATCGGTTATAAATGGAAAGATTATGTGTTTTTTTGATTCATGTGTATGTGTTTTGGCTAAAATGCCAGTTTTAAAAATAATTAAGTTAGTAAGAATAATTATTAGTAGCGGTATATAGAAAAAATATCATTGATTTATTGGGATCAAGAAGCAATAAGTATTTATTAGGAAATTTTAATCATAAATAATCAGGAAGGAATTTTAAAGAAGTTCGGCTCACTTCTTCTATATTGATGAGTACATTGAAGAAAATAAGAATATTTTAAAAGCAAACGAAGTTGACAAAGCGACGTTAGCCATGTGGCAACATTAGAGAATCTATAGATCTGATAAAATGATAAAGGATTTTATCATTTCAAAGAGAAAGCCAAATCTATATTTTCACGGCTTTAATAATCTTTATGTAAGAGCATGGTTAGTTAGGCAATTAAAACTGATGGAAGGGTACATTAATATACTTCCAATTGCAGGTTTGTTTTTGAATTTTTGCGCCAAGCATGATCGGCATAAATATGAATTGATTAAGTCCAAATTTGAAGAAGCCAAAAAAAGTCCAAAGTTCAAAGAATTCAGCTAAAAAGGAAAACTGAAGAATATATGCAGGATTGTTATCATAAAAGATGAAAACAAAGACAAGATAATAGATTAAGTAATAAGTAAATCAGTGTAGTTATTTATCTTCTTATTTGATTGAGAAGATGACTGGCAGAAATTGAGCTTCAATATGTTTACTCATAAAAATAGAAAAAATCACCCAATTTTGAGTGATTTTAAACTATTCTTGTTCGTTTTCAAATAATCAAATCTAGAAACTGGAGCAGGTGACGGGAATCGAACCCGCGTATCTACCTTGGCAAGGTAGTGTTCTACCATTGAACTACACCTGCATTGATTGCGTTTTTTATTATATGAGAGCGGAAGATATAATGCAAGAACTTTTCGCTTAATATAATTACTTTATTTCTTGGCTATGGTATTATTATTAGGATTTGGAGGCATTATGGCAACGGCACACGAATTAGCAAATATTATTTTTCCAGACATAACAGATACGATTGACGATTTAGAAAAGCAATTTCCTCCCCGCAAGTTGAAAACAGGAGCTATGGTTACTAGATTTGCTCCTTCCCCAACTGGATTTTTGCATACAGGATCACTTTTTACTTCACTTATCGCACGCAAGGTCGCATCCGATTCTCAAGGTGTGTTTTTTACGCGTCTCGAGGACACCGATAGTAAACGCGAAATTGTTGGCGCGGGCAATCTCTTGCTCAAAGAATTGAAAGCTTTCGGAATTGAACCGGATGAAGGTTATTTAGGCGATCAGCAATGTGGAGATTACGGACCTTATGTTCAAAGTCAACGGGCCAATATTTATAAGATTGTTATCAAAAGCATGATTGAAAGAGATTTGGCTTATCCTTGTTTTTGTACCCCAGAAGAGCTAAGTGAAATGCGTAACCGGCAAGAACAAAGTAAAGTTATACCTGGCTACTATGGTCCTTATGCTCATTGTCGTTTTATTCCGCAAGAAGAGGCGCTAGAGCGCATTAAGAACAATGAACCGTATGTCATTCGTTTTAAGTCACCAGGTAACCATAATCATAAAATTAAGGTCATTGACCTGATTCGAGGAAAAATGGAATTAACTGAAAATGACCAGGATATTATTATTATGAAAAGTGATGGACTTCCAACCTATCACTTTGCCCACATTGTGGATGATCATTTTATGCGGACAAATTGCGTAACGCGAGGTGAGGAATGGTTATCGTCACTTCCGATTCATATTCAATTATTTGAATCACTTGGTTGGGAAGCGCCAGGATATGCGCATCTGCCGGTTATTAACAAGTTGGATAATGGAAACAAACGGAAGCTTAGTAAACGCAAAGATCCAGAAGCGGCAGTTAGCTTCTTTATTGAAAAAGGTTATCCTTTAGAAGCAGTAAACACCTACCTATTAAGCATTGCAAATAGCAATTTTGAAGAGTGGTGGGCTCAGAATAAGAGCCAAAGTTTAGACCAGTTTAAATTTAGTTTTTCCAAAATGTCATTAGATGGGGCATTGTTTGACCTCGATAAAGTTAATTATTTTGCCAAGGAAATATTGGGACTCTTGGATGCGGAAACAATATCAAATCGGGCATTGATTTGGGCTAAATCTTACGATGCGGATTTTGCTTCCCTTATTGAAAGCAACTTTGTGTATTTTGTCAGTATTATGGGTATTGAAAGAGGAATTGCTAAACCAAGAAAAGATTATTCAACCTTCAGCGACATTTATCCAGCGATTAAGTTTTTTTATCGCCCATTTTATATTGAACTAACAAATAGTGAGCTACCATTTAATCCTAATATTGAAAGTTTAGTTATTAAGGAATCCTTAAATGATGTTTTAAAGGCAACGGACTTTAGCCTTGATGAGCACGATTGGTTTGAAAGCCTTAAGCAAATAGCCTCTCGCCACCAATTTGCTCCAAGTGGAAAATTATATAAGGCCAATCCTGCCGACTATGTTGGCAATATTGGCGATTTTGCAGAAATTTTACGGGTAGCTTTGACTGGTTCAAGACAATCTCCGAACCTTTATTATATTATTCAGGTCTTAGGGCCAGAAGAATTTGCATTTCGTATTAAATACGTTATTGAAAAACTTTAATAATTATGGTTTAATTTAATGCGCTTGGTCCGTTGGAGAAGCGGCTTAACTCATATCCCTCTCAAGGATACATTCATGGGTTCGAATCCCATACGGATCACCATTATGAACTTTAAACTATGCTACATAAAAAAGCATGGTTTTTTCATTTATAGGGCATTTTTGGCGATTTTTATATAATAAAACTCGATTCACAATTTTTCCTGTTAGAGTGCAAGGAAGTCGAGTTGTATGAGAAGGAAATCAAAACGCTAAATAATAATGATTTTCCATTTACATATAAATAAAGTCTTGTTTATTTGAACGGAGCGTAAAAATGTGCAAAACAATCTTATAGAGGTGATTTAACGTGTACTTAAAAAGAAAAATCGATATTTTTTTAATTAAACGGAAAGAAAATAAAGGGAAAAGCCCCCTTGTGATTAATGGTTCCAGGCAAGTTGGTAAAACCAAATCAATTCTAGAATTTGCAAATAGTAATTACGATAACTTTTCTAATAGTTATATATCACGATTAACTTTCTACCATTCTAATCGTAAATTAAGATTTTCGATCAATTTAATTCTAGTTCTTTAATATATTCAATTTATCGCTTGTGTCTTTTTTCAAAAACAATAAGGGCAACGCCTCCAATTAAGGCAAAGAAGGCACTAATGGCAATGATAATCCAAAATGAGTTGGGAGTATCTTGAAGTGGCATCCCTGAGTTAATATTCATTCCGTAGAATGAAGCAATAAGTGTTGGAATTGAAAGAACAATAGTAAGAATGGCTAAAACTTTCATTACAATATTCAAATTATTTGAAATAATCGAGGCAAAAGCATCCATCATACCTGCCAAGATATCACGGTAAATCGAACACATTTCAATAGCTTGGTTTAGTTCGACCTGGACATCTTCCATTAAATCGTAGTCATCTTCGTATTTTTTGTAATCAGCAGTTTTCTTTAGTCTTTCCGATACGGCTTTATCGGCATTGAGAGCAGTTGAAAAGTAAACAAGCATCTTATTTAATTCCATAAGATCAAACAGTTCCTTGTTTTTCATCGAAGAATGCAGCCGGCTCTCAATCGCTCGTGAGCGAGCATCAATCCTTTTTAAACTGGCAATGAAATTTTGGGCTAAAGTAAAAAGAAGATGAAGGGTCATTCGAACATGCTTATGGGGCTCAAGTAATTTGCTCTTGGCCACCAGTTGGTTGATGAGATTGCTTTCTTCTTGATGCAGAGTGACATAATAAGATTGATTGTAAATAATTACAAACGGAATAGTTTCAAATAATGGTTTAGTTTCTTTTTTTTCGCTTTGGATTCGCTCAACAGGAGTATCCAAAACAATCAAGGTATTTCCTTCATCGTAGTCAGCCCGCGCAGACTCTTCACTATCGAGGGCGCTAACTAAAAAATCCAAGGGTAAAGAGGTCAGTTTACTCAACTCTTTGAGGGTATCAAGCGTAGGACTTGAAATATCAATCCAGACATTTTCGGCGACGGCCGAAAAGTCGTTATTCTCATGCGTTGACGAGACAAGGTGACCATTATCTTCTCTAAATACTTTTATCATAATGATTCCTCCGTTATTTAGTTCATTACTTCACAATACGCCAAGAGCAGGAAAAAGACAAACACAAAACGAAAGGCGTTTTTTTTGCTTTTTCTATCGTTAATATTGTAAAATATAAAAAAGGAGATAGCAAAATGAAAAGAGCGCAAATTGTTTTTATTACTAGTTTTATTTTGTCTTTTATTGCCTATAGTTTATTTTCAACTTTGATTATATCGACTGGAAGCATCTTTTCCCTTATCCCCCATGCTTTTGTGGAAATGTACAGTGCATTTTTAACTTTTGAATTTTCAAGTTTTCTTTATGATCTAATGATGTTTGTTGCCGTTTTTACCCTAGTATTCGTCATAGCTTGGTTGGTAAAACTGATTAGGCGACGGGGGAATTGGACGGATATAGTGGGAATAGTTATTTTTCTAATCACAATGGCTAACTTAGGGGCGGTTTTACTTTATCGAAACCAATGGGCGAGCTCTTTAGCATCAACTGATGAGCAGACACGTTTGATTACTATATACGCTATAAGTATGATGGCTATCATGTCGGTAGCGGGCCTTTTAGTTGGATTTAACGGAATTACTATTGTACGAGTCAAAAAAACCAAGGAGCCTAAAATAGAAGCTAAAGAATCTACCGCTCCATTAAAGGAAGATAAGATGGGTTCTACAGCGAATGAAACAGTCATCGCCGGTAAAACAGTTGAAAAAGAAACTTTGCCGACAACCAACGAACTTACGCCATCGGTTGTTCACTCAATTGTGCGTGAGGAGTTGGATATATATTTTAGAAGTCATGAACCTTTAACTTTAAATCGGGCGATTCTAGAAGAGCCAGTTGCGAATGAAAAAGTGACCGAGGAAAAAGTGGATAAACCGGCTGAAGAGCCAATTGAAGAAGAACCCGTAGTTGTAGAGGAAAAAGTAACTCCAACCTTGGATTCAACAGAAGACAAAATTGAAGAGCCAAATGAGTTAAATGAAGCAGAAGAAGGCAAATTTCCTAAAATTGTATCGATTCCTTTTGCAGATAAACTGAAAATGATATCCGAGGAAGATATGGCTAGTTATACTCAAATTCGGGATTATCTTTTGGCCTATGGATTTCATAGTCGAATTTCGCATACCGCGGAAACATTTAGACTCCATCGACAAGAAATTGCCAAGATTGCCATTGGAGGAAAAACAATTAAATTATTCTTGGCATTAAACCCGAAGGAATATGCCAATAGCACGATTCCCGTTCGCGATTCATCTTCGACCAAGGCCTATAAAGAAGTGCCAACGATGATAAAGATTAAATCCGCCTTGTCAGTTAAGCGGGCTTTTATGCTTATTGATGATGTGGCTAAGGCAAATGGCCAAGCAAAAAAATAGTATCATCTTATTTATAAAATTTTAGGGTCGCATTTTGCGGCCTTTTTTTATTAAATTAGACAAATATAATTTTTTGTGCAAAGTGCACAAGAAAATGTTTGAAAATTATTTTCAATTCATGTTAGTTGTTTTCTAGTAAAGAATAAAAAAGCCTTATAAAAACGGAATAAAATAACAGATATTATTTTCATAACGATTTTCAGAAAGCGCTATATTTTTGAATTAATAAAAATCGGTTGTTAAAAATAAATCGCTTGCATATAATTGAATTACCAATTTACGGAACAAATGCGTTTCAAAATTGAAGGCAGGGAAAAGCCTATTATTTTCTTATGCCAAAAGGAAGGAATTATGCGAAAAATTATTAAACGAGACGGTCGAAAAGAAGTATTTGATGAGCGGAAAATTTTCGTTGCTATCGATAAGGCTTTTAGTGCTGCTGATATCGACGATGATGCCAAGGTTGAGTCGGTTGTCGATGATGTATTGGCTAAAATTGATGTTATTTACAAAGACAATAAATTGCCAAAAGTTGAAGACATCCAGGATTTAATTGAGGACACCCTTATCGAGCATGGGGAAAGTGCTGTTGCTAAGCGCTTTATTCTTTATCGGGCTGAACGGACACGGATTCGGGAAGCTAATACAAGTTTAATGCATACTTTGCATGATTTGACTTTCAAAGATGCCTCTGAAAATGATAATAAGCGGGAAAATGCCAACATCGATGGTGATACGGCAATGGGAACCATGCTTAAATACGGCAGTGAGTCGGCAAAAGAATTTTATGTGAGTCAGGTAATTGGTAAACCATTCGCCGATGCGCACAAAAATGGTGACATTCACATTCATGATATGGATTTTTATACGCTGACGATGACGTGTTGCCAAATTGATTTAACAAAGTTATTTGAAGATGGCTTTTCAACCGGGCATGGCTTTTTACGCGAGCCGAATTCCATACGGGCTTATGCTTCTTTAGCCGCAATCGCCATTCAAGCTAATCAGAATGATCAGCATGGTGGTCAGAGTATTCCAAACTTTGATTATGCGATGGCTCCAGGAGTTAAAAAAAGTTATCGTAAAGCCCTAGTGAGTAATGTCTTGAAAATGTATGGCATTTTTGATGAAGAATTAACGAAAGATGATGCTAAAAGCATTATTAAAGCGGCCGAAGAGCAATCATCTTGCCCGGCATCTTTAGCTTCCATAGCCTTTAATAATAAATTACTCGAAGTCCTAAAAAAACGTTTTCCCGATGCGCCAAACGAAAAACTTCACGCTCATGTGCTGATGGTTTCTAAACAGGAAGTAGCAGATGAAACCTATCAAGCGATGGAAGCTTTGGTGCATAATCTTAATACGATGCATTCTCGGGCTGGTGCGCAAGTTCCCTTCTCCTCATTAAACTATGGAACAGACACCTCACCAGAAGGTCGTTTAGTTATGGATAAGATGCTCGATGCCACCTTGGCGGGCTTGGGAAATGGCGAGACACCCATTTTCCCTATTCAAATCTTTAAAGTTAAAGAAGGAATAAATTATAATCCCGATGACCCCAACTATGATCTTTTCAAAAAAGCAATCGTCGTCAGTGGACACCGATTATTTCCAAACTTTAGTTTTCTTGATTCCCCTTTTAATCTTCAATATTATAAACCAAACGATTGGCGGACTGAGGCTACCTATATGGGGTGCCGGACGCGAGTTGTAAGCAATGTTGATAAGGATAAAGAAGTTGTTAATGGTCGAGGCAACCTTTCATTTACCTCAATCAATTTACCGCGGATTGCAATTGAGCATCCGAATGAAAAAGACTTTTTTGCCCGCCTTGATGAATTGATGGCCTTAGTTCGGGATCAACTTTTAGAACGGTATGAAATACAGTGTCGGAAACGGGTTTACAATTTCCCTTTCCTTATGGGGGAACATGTTTGGCTTGATAGCGACACGTTAGGGCCAAATGATGAAGTGAGAAACGTATTACGTCACGGAACATTGACGATTGGTTTTATCGGCCTTGCTGAGGCGCTAGTAGCACTTACGGGTCATCATCATGGTGAAGATCCAAAATCACAGGAGTTGGGCTTACGAATCATCAAGCATATGCGCACCCTTTGCGATAACTATACCAAGGACTATCAATTAAACTTCTCCTTAATTGGTACACCAGCCGAAGGTTTAAGTGGCCGTTTCGTGCGCTTAGATAAGCAAAAATATGGAGTTATTAAGGGCGTTACTGATCAGGACTTCTATACTAATTCTTTCCATGTGCCAGTCTACTACCCCATCAAGATTAAGGATAAGATTCAAATTGAAGCCCCCTATCACGCTTTAACAAATGGTGGCCACATAACCTATGTGGAAGTAGATGGTGATGTGGCCAAAAATCCAGAGGCTTTTGAAACCATTATTCGATGCATGCACGATTCTGGAATCGGCTATGGGGCAGTTAATCATCCTGTCGATCGGGATCCAGTATGTGGCTATAACGGAATCATTGACAATGTTTGCCCGCGCTGCGGTCGAACAGAAGATGGAATCAAGTTTGAGCGTATCCGGAGAATAACTGGCTATTTAGTAGGAACAGTTGATCGCTTTAATAATGGTAAACGTGCGGAGTTGGAACATCGCGTCAAGCATATGACTAAAGCCGATTTGACGCCTGCTTGTTCTTGCACGGATGAAAAGTAATTATGCGACTAGCTGGTATTGAAACTGAATCAATTGTCGATGGTCCTGGTATTCGATTTGCGGTTTTTTTTCAAGGCTGTAATCACCAATGTAAAGGTTGCCATAACCCCACTACTTGGGATATGTCAGGCGGTCAAGAAGTAACGCTTAAGCGCGTGCTGGAGTTACTTGATGAAGCGGATTTAGTCTCAGGAGTCACTTTAACTGGTGGCGATCCTCTATATCAAATTGAATCGGCACTAGAATTAGCGCGCGAAGTAAAAAATCGCCAATTGCATCTTATTATATATACGGGATATCTATATGAGGACCTTTTATCGATGGCTCACATGGATAAGCAACTTGATGCACTGCTGGATCTTACTGATGTTTTAATAGATGGACCTCTTGTCCTTCAAAAAAGAGATTTATCCTTACGCTTTAGAGGTTCATCTAATCAACGATGTATCAATGTTCCTCAAAGCCGAAAAACAGGAAAAATAGTTGTTGAACAATACTAAAAAGAGGTTTAATCCTCTTTTTTTATATCAATCAATGCTTTTCGTATGTTATAATACCTACACGTAATCTTTTATGTTTATGAATGGAGTGTGGTTGCTTAATGCCGTCTGATGATCCTCTGCGATGGTTGATTATAGTTTGCTTGATTTTGATTGGTGCTTTTTTTGGCGCTAGCGAAACTGCATATACATCTTGTAACCGCATTAAATTAAAGGTCAAAGCGGATAATGGCAATCGTGCTGCCCGCTTAGCAGTAAAAATAACCGACCGTATTGATCAAACCATGGTCACGGTTTTAATATTAAATAATTTATTACAGGTTGCCATGTCAACTTTGGCAACTATTCTTTTTGTTGGCTATTTGAAGGATGAAGGACTAGGCTCGTTAGTATCTACAATAGTTATATCATTAATTATCTTTTTAATATGCGATTCCATTCCGAAGAATATCGCTCGCGCCATCCCTGATAAAGTGGCGATGATAAATAGTTATCTAATCATGGGCTTGGTTTTTTTACTATGGCCAATATCGATTGTTTTCTATGGATTAAATAAATTACTAAGTCATATTTTTAAGATGAAAGAAGAAGACAAGGTCACTGAAGAAGATTTATCAAATGCGGTTGAAAGCATTGAAGAAGAAGGAAAACTCGATGCTGATGAAAGTGAAATTATTCATTCAGCCATTGATTTTGATTCGACTTTTGTTAACGAGGTTTTAACTCCAAGAGAGCGGATTTATGGAATTGACATCGCTTCGCTCACACATGAAAAATTGCACGAGATTATTCTTCATTCTTCCTACTCGCGCATTCCAGTTTATATCAATAATATCGACAATATAATCGGTGTGCTTTTTGTTCGCTCCTATTTAAAAAAGTATTTGGAAAATCCGGATATTTCCATTCAAGAAACACTGACTCCCCCTTATTTTGTTTCACCCAAAGTTAAGCTTGATGATATTCTTGAAGGATTCAAAAAGCATTCAACCCACATGGCTTTTGTTCGGGATGCTTCTAAACATCTTATTGGAATGGTGACGATGGAAGATGTTCTCGAAGAGTTGGTTGGCGAAACAGACGAAAAAACAATAAATGCTTTAGGAGGACGCGATTAATATGATTTTTAAGTACGTTCTCATTAGTATTCTTCTTCTGTTGAGTTTCTTTTTTAGTAGTGCCGAAGTGGTTTATGGTTCAGTTAATCATTTGCGATTAAAAAAGGAAATTGAGCGAAAACCGACGCCAATAAATAAATTAGCGCTTGGGTTCGCAGAAAATTTTGGTGACACGGTCTCAATTGTTCTTTTAGGCAATGCCTTAACTAATGTGGCGGTTTCATCACTAGTAGCCATGATTACTTTATCGATGGGCGAAGTTGCTTCAAGCATCGGCGTGGCGGTTGTTTTCTTGGTGTTACTAATCTTCTGTGAAATTACTCCTAAAACGATTTCACTACGCTATTCATTTACTTTAGCCCACTTTTATGCCCCGTTAATGAAAGTTTTTTATTACTTATTTTTCCCCATTGTCAAAGTGGTGACCATACCACTTGATAAAATGAGAAATCGTTTATCCGAAAAGCGCAAGGCCAAGGAAGAAGCGGACGATACTACCGATGAAGAATTAAACGTCATGGTGGATGAAATCGAAAAAAGTGGGGCGATTGATGAAAAGAAAGGTGAATTGCTTCATTCGGCCATTGATTTTGCCGATACGGAGGCATTTGAATGCATGACTCCACGGGTTGACGTTTTTGCTTTAGATATTGAAGATAATATCAATCAGGTCCTTTCGGATAGCGATATTTTCACCTATTCCCGAATTCCGGTTTACGAGGGAACTGTCGATAATGTAATTGGTATAATCCCGACTAAAAAACTATTGAAAGCAATTCTTGTAAAAGAGAACATTACCCCCGATATGATAAGAAAGATTATGGTCAAGCCGATGTTTGTTCATCGTTCAAAACTTATCAGTGATGTTTTAGAGGATTTTAAAACCAATAAACGACATATGGCTATTGTGGTCGATGAATTTGGAGGAACCGAAGGCATCATTACCCTTGAAGACATTATTGAAGAAATTGTCGGCGACATTTGGGACGAAACCGATGAGATTGAAGAACAAGTGACAAAAATAGGTGAGGATATGTACCTCATTGATGGCATGATGAATATTGAAGATTTTTTTGATTTGATTGATTGTTCACAAGAAGTCGATACTGATTACACCACGGTTGGTGGATTTTGCCAGGATATGCTTGATCGCTTCGCGCAAGTCGGTGATAGCTTTCAATTTGGCGGATATCTTTTTACGATTACGGAAGCGGATCAATTTACGGTCAACAAAGTAAAGGTCGAAAAAATTTCCGCATCGGAAGAGTAAATGGTTTTTTATAGATAAATCGTTAAGTCAAGAGTATAATTTTTCTTGTTTCTTTTCGAGGTATCTATGAATTTTATAAAGAAGTTTATTGGCAATAAGTCTTTCTATCATGAACTTTTTGTCGTTGCCCTGCCGATAGCCATTCATCAGCTATTAAACGCTTTCGTTAATTTCCTTGATTCGGCGATGATTGGTCGCTGGTCGCTAGCCAATCTTGGAAGCGCAGAAATAGGTACTAGTTCAATTATGATTGCTAATCGCTACTTTAACAGTGCTTTTAACATAGTCACTATGTTTGCCGTTTCGGCCTCGATTTATATTGCCCAATATATGGGAGCCAGACACTATCATAAAGTAAAGCAAGTTTTTGGTTTTAGTTTTGTGATGGTCGCTTTTTTTGTTCTTATTTTAGGTATCTTTGGCTTCGTATATGCGGAAGATATTATTCGTTTTTTTGCCACCACGGAAAATGATGGAGCGGTCATGGTCAACTATGGAACGCAATATCTTCGCATTATTATCTTAACCTTTATACCATTGCTTTTTACAACCCCGATTGCTTTTGCCTTGCGGGCATCAAAGCATACCACGATTCCTTTATTTGCCACTATCGGCAGTGCCACCACCAATTTTGGTCTTAACTTTTTATTAATCTATGGTTTCAATTGGGGAATTAGAGGTGCGGCGATTGCTACATTTATCAGTCGCTTAGTAGAACTAAGTATTTTGCTTTTTTACTATTTCCACTATAAACCCGAGTTTTATGGTTCATTTAAAGAACTGTTTTCATTTCCTCTATCCTTGGCAAAAAAAGTTTTTGTCTATTCGATACCGATTGGCCTTAGTCAAATTATTACTGAAGGCATCGCCATCTATATGTTTTTCAGTTATGCACGAATTGATTATGGCAATGCGATGTATATCACCTCAGTCAACCTTTCGCAACGGATTGTGGATATGGTTACCGCTTTTGTCGGGGGTATGGGAACAGCAGCCTCGATTCTTGTCGGTTCGCGCTTGGGGGCAGGCAAAACAGAGGAAGCAGTTCAAAATGCCCATTGGCAATTAGGCTATGTTATGATTTTTTCATTGGTTGCTACTATTTTTATGATTGCAGCGATACCATTAGTTAATTACATATATGGTTTCGAAGCTGACACCCAAAAATTACTAACCCAGATAATGGTTATTCATGCGCTGAGTCTTCCGTTTATGTTCTTTTCAGTGAATATAATATTTATTACACGCGCGGGTGGATATTCCCGTAGTCCATTACTAATTACTAATTTGCCCTACATCTTAATCAAAATTCCTTTAGTTTTGTTTTTTGTTTTTATCGACCGCAATGCTTTTTTTCAGGCAACGGGAATCCATCAGTTTATGCAGGCGCTAGGCATTGAAGACAACCTTATCGTCTTTATTTTTGTCATTGATCGATTGGTTGAAGTTGTTCGGGCGATAATCGGTATTTTTGTCTTCCATTTCGCTCCCTGGAAAAAGTCCTTTGTCAGTCAAAAAGAAATTGAAGAAGTGGAAAGAATTGAGGCCCAGGCATAGAATGAAAATCGAAAAGTATATTCTTAACCATCAAAGGGATCTCCAGGGTAAAAAGTATCTTGTTACCGGGGCCAACAGTGGTATTGGCTATGAAGCCACACGGATATTGACGGAGTACGGCGCTCAAGTAACTATGGCTTGCCGGAGCAAGGAACGAGCCCAAAAAGCGCGTGAAGAAATTATTTCTTTGAATCCTCAAGCTAACCTTGAAGTGGTTGAATATGATCAAGCTTCAAGGCAGAAAATAGATGCTTTAGTTTTAAAATTAAAGCAGAATAAGGCATTCTTTGATGGCATTGTGTTTAATGCGGGTATTTATCACCCTTCAGCAAATTTAAAGACGGCGGAGGGATATCCGTTGACTATGGGTGTGAACTTTATCGGCTTATTTTATTTTATAAGCAAATTGAATGAAAGTGGAATTCTCAAGAGTGAAAAAAGCGTTCGTCTTGTTTTTGTCGGTTCATTAATTTGGTGGAACACAAAAGTTCCAACTCAATTAGATAAGGAATCGCTTAATCGGCTTTCTCTTCAAAAGCAATATAATATCTCAAAAACCATGATTGGTCGACTAGCCTATCAGTTAATGAAAAACCGAAAATTAAATGATGGTAGTGCGCTACCAAATAATTGTCAGGTTTTTCTAATGCATCCAGGAGTTTCCGCAACTGGAATAGTTAATAGCAAGTCTAAGGGCTTCTCGGAATCCTTTTCACGAGCGGCACATCGTTTCTTATATATTTTTGTTCATCATCCGCGTAAAGCGTGCCTTGGCATTATCGAAAGCTTGATATCGAAGGAAAATGACTCAAACTATATTTTCGTTCCTCGCGGGCCATTTCATATTTCGGGTTTTCCCAAAAAGATAAAATATCCCCATAACTTAAAAAAAGATGATCAACACCTTTTAAACTGGGCGCAAACCATCATAAGATAAAAATGCTTTTATTTGTTATTTTCTAAATGAACTAAATGTTTTTGATAAAGGCTATATATGCAATCCGCCACCTCTTCCACATTTTGATTTTCACTATCAATCACATAATTGGTGGGACCGACATTTTCAGGCGCAAACTTAATCAAATCATTAGTGAGCCGTTCCTCAATAATCTTCGGATCATCCCCGCGTTCCAACATTCTTCTTCTGCGCGTTGGACTTTCTGCAAACAAAAAGAAAGTAACAATTCGGGGATTATTTAATTTCTTAAAAGCATTGAGGCCATTAGGATCTACTAGCAATACCTTGTTATCGCCGATTTCCTTCTTACTTGTGCCATAAAAATTCCCATTATATAGGGTCGTTTCAGCAAAAGCATTTTGCTCTTTTAAGGTTAAAAAATCCGGTTTGGATACAAAATAATAGTCGACTCCATTTTGTTCCCCTTTACGCATATCTCTTGTCGTATGGGTGATAATCTTGCGAATACCATATTTTTTAGCGAGCGTTTTTGCCACTTCTGTTTTTCCCGAGGCGCTAGCACCGACAAGTATAATCATAAGTTATCTCCAATTAATTTATATTATATATTAACTTGCTGGCAAATGGCATAACTTAGATTAAAAACTGAAAAAAAAGATTTTTTTTGCTACTTACATATTAGAAGAAGGAGTTTTATATGAAAGTAGATACGGCCAATTTTCGTGAACTAAGTAAAGAATTCAAACGTCTAGGAGCTATATATCGCATTTATAAAGCGCGTAAAAAAATTGCTGACAAAGGCATCGAAAGATTGAATTTATACTTGGCGGAAGAAAAAAAAGATAATAATGAAGAAAACTTTGTTGCCCTAATTAATAACTTACTCGATGAAATACCAGCGAAATATGCGCTAATTTTAAAAAGTGATTATTTCTTTTTAGAAGAAAAAAATTGGTGGCAAAAGTATTATAGTCGGGCAACATACTATCGATTAAAGTTAATATCAATGAAAGAGTTTTTATCATATATATACTAGAGTATGAGAATATCATTACTATTTAGTATTTTGTCTATAGTTGGAACAAATTTGCTCGTATTTGAAACCAATCCAGCTTTAGTTATTAAAAACATTAATATTTTTCCTTTAGAAAGGGAAATAAGCAATAATTTAGTTTTTACCATTGAGCCATTTTTTACTGGATTAGGCGGAATAACCGTATGTATTAGTGATTCAAGTCGTGATTTTGAATCAGTATTCGCCCAAGATACGACTTTTGTAAACGGACAAAATAAGACTTTTGTTGCAACAATTGCAAAACATACAATCGTAGAAAAAACCCGACTGACAATTGCCGTTTGGAAAAATAATGAAATCCGGAAATTCCGCAGTAAAACAATAACCATATTTCCTCGTGAAAATAAGCATATAAGTATAAATTTTGTAAGGCATTATGTACCCGAAGGAATGGTTTGCAATGTTTCATCGCTAGGTAATGTTCAGTATCAAAATGAGAACATTTGGTTTACAAATTTTAATGATAAAAAGGAGGAACCTATATATCATCACTTTGATTTTTCGCCTTTTCAAATGATGGTTACAAGTTCTTCACATCATAGTGAAGAAATGTGGGCCCAATTAAATATTGAAGACGAAAACAACCTTTTTCCGGCATTTAGTAAGGAAGGAAAAGCTGTATTTCCTATGAAAATCAGACTTATTAACAATGTTTATATTTTCTCGTTAGTGCCCATCTATTTTAACACTCAAACCTATCAGTTATCGCAAGAGAGAATTCATCAGGGATATGAGGAAACTGAACTTGTATATTTTCCCAAGAATTCCTTTATGGAAGGAAGTAAACTGAAATTTTCCATCGAAATATATAAAATCGGATTTAATCGAACAACGGCCTCTTTTAATGGTGAAATAAGATATGCTCATCCTTTAATCGGCGATATGGATCAAGCAATGGCTTATATTTCTACTGGCGCAAGTTCGTATCAAGGGGTAGTTGGAGCAGAAAGGACGATATACACTCATGCTTAATATGCTAATTGCTTTTACATTATTAGTAAATTTTGTCGTTATTTATGATTTCTCATACCGGGTTAATTACATCAATCGAACATTCTATTTACTTGCCAGTGGGGTTGTGGAAAATGCAATTGATGTCACTAATGAAAATCCCGAATTGCTATATTTTATTCCGTTGGAGTTAGAAGCCTCAGTGACATCCTACTTAATAAAAGAACTCTATCCCGTTACAAAGGTTTTTTATATATCATTCACTTATCTTAATGAACAGCAAAATGGGCTTTGCTTTGATCGATGTCGAGTAGTAGATATTCATTTACGAGTTCCGTTTTCCAAATTATTTGATTATCAAAAAAAGCTGACATTTAGCATTATTAATCAATATGAATGAAAATGAGAAAAAAGTACGTGAGTTTATTTTTTCTTCTCCCTTAAGAACGTTACTAGACGACGAGGATGTTACCGACATTAGTTATAATGGGGCTTCTATATTTTTCTTCACCCATAGACATGGGCGTCAAAAAAGTGATATTAAACTTTCTCACGGCGAAGCCAACGATTTTATTCGACAAATAGCCAATCTAAACAATGTTCTATTTTCGACTGCCAAGCCGATTATGGATACCTCAGTTGCTAATTTAAGAATTAGCGCAATCCACGACAGCCTTGCTCGAAAAAACGGAGAAAAAGTAACTCATTTTTCAATTCGAAAACACAGCCAAAATATAATTGATTTCCGGCAAAAAGAAGCGGGAAATAGTTTGCTCTTTGACTTATTATCCGCTTATGTTCAATGTAAATTATCCATCGCCATCTCGGGTAAGGCTGGTAGTGGAAAGACCGAGATGCAAAAATACATTTTAACCCTCTTGCCGAAGAATGAACGTGTTGTTCTCATTGATTCAGTTGATGAAATTGAAGAGAGCAATCAATATGATCTAGATCTTTCGATTTGGCGAGTGAACGATAATGATGAACTTAGAACACAAGAATTGATTAGGGCTAGTTTAAGACAAAATCCCGACTGGATTATTCTGGCTGAAGCGCGGGGCAAAGAAATGAAAGATATCCTATCCTCAATAAGAAGCGGACACCCGAGTATTTTTACTTGCCACAGCCTTAGAGCTGAATTAACTCCATATCGCATCTTAGAATTAATTGGTAATCCTAACCTAATTGACTATTCAAAGGTGCGAATTGATGACATAACCAATCATATCCCGCTTTATGTTCATATGGAAAAGAAAATAACCAGTAAGGGAATTGTTCATCAGGTTAGTCAAGTGGTGATTTATGAACAGTCAAAACCGCATCTTATATATCAAAAAAAGAAAAAGCCTTTTTACTATCCTTTGCCCTTAGTCTTTGGCCAAATGATAGGGGAAATTGATCTTAATTTACTTAAGGCTTGGAAAAATAAGCAACATGATTAAGAGAATTTATATAGTCGCAATTTTTGCCATTATGTTTGAGATCATTGCCGCTCTTATGTTTTGGCCTTTTCCCACTTTCTATTTGGCTTCGGCTTTTATTTTGCTGGGATTAATTGGCATTATTTATGAAAGTAATAGTATTTTTTCTTTGATAAAAAAACAACGATTGTGTTTCTCATTTATCAGCAATATGGTTGTAGCCATAAATGTTAAGAAGACAATTGAAGATGCCTTTATCTTTTATCTTGAGCGAGAAAATAATCATTCGCTTATTAAATCTTTAGTCCATGGCTTATCAGCGCTTGAAGCAATTAGTGCTCTAAACGAGTACTTTTCTTACCCAATTTACCAGAATTTTCAAGATATTATTACTATCTATATTAATGAAGGTGGTGACATTTTGACTCTAACAACCTACTTATTAGATGATATCCACCGAGCGAAGAGTCATCTTCAAAAAGTCATTAAATTATCACTAAGAAAATCTATCGAAGTTTTAATACTATGGATTTTATGTTTTTTGGCTGCGATTATGATGCGTTTTAGTATTAAAGATATTTATGAAGCAATCATCAGTAATTATTACATTTCTTTAGGCCTAGTTACTTTGTATGGGCTTCTAATAATGACCTTTTATTTTGGCTGTCGCCTTTTTAAAAGTGAAATCACTATTAAGGAGCAAGTATGAATAAAAGAAATCAATCACGAACTAAATTAATAATTACCATCGCAGTCGTTATCCTTCTTTTTCTCCTTCTTGTTATGGTTATAACTAAAAATCGTCTAATTATGAATATCGCCTTCATGAGCATTATTTTTTTTGTTTTTATGGTGGTTAGTTATCAGCATCGTTTAAGATCATTAAGAAATAAAGATAGATTGTCAAGCTTAGTTTATTTCTTGAGCAGAGTTCGCCATTTTCTAAATAATGATTCAACAATTTATTATGCACTGACCGAAGCAAATAAATTGTCATCGCCGATTATTCAAGAAGATATTAAAGAGTTAATAGATGGAATTAGCCAAGATAAGTCGGTAATGCCATTTATAAAATTCGCTCAGGCATTTAATTCTAATCTTATAGAAGAGATTATTATTCAACTATACCAATATGAAAACAACGCAAGTCAGAAAAATACATTTAATAATTTCTTTCATCTTTTTTCGCAATTTCAGGAAATAGAAACAAATGAGCGTTTTGAACATTTGGAACAGTCTTACGTGACAGTATCTTTTTTGCCCATGCTCGGCGGCGGTTTATTGATTCTTACATTGGCCTTAGGTGTTATGGCGTCGATAGGAGAAATTATTAATGGGTTCTAAAATTGGCTTTATTCTTTCACTAGTATTTGTCTTTCAAACATTTCTTTTTGGTGGGGATATTCTTAGCATTCAAATTATTAGAAGCGATTTAGATTCTCTTTCTCAACTCATTGCGCAAAAAATTAGCAAAAGTGGAAAATTAGATGATGACATCAAAGCAATAGCATCCAGTAATAAAGCAGAAGTAAAGTGCATAAATAACTGCTTTCCACAGTTTGGCGATCAATTAACTTTTACTCTCACTCGATCTTATTATCCATTAATTATCAGTAGTGAAGAAATGATGGTATCAATCACTAGATCAGTCTTAATTGGCTACTATAACTGAAAGGAGGTGATTAATATGGGAGAATTAAAAGGACAACTTTTAACGATACTGTTGGTATTGATGATATTTGGCATTATGGCCACAGCATTTAAGGCAATGTTTCAAAGTGCCGCAAACGAGATATCAAATCGATTGAGCGAAGAAATAAACGCAGCCAAAAAGCCTGCACTTGGATCCTTTGAAATAATATTTATCGATTGAAATAAGGGGTAATTGTTACCCCTTATTCTTGACTTTAATGGATTTATCGGTAATATATGATAATGCATAGCACAAAGAACCGAGGTATATCATATGGATGACACGCTTGCTAAAATTGAGAAAGCTTTTGCTAAAACACTTAAGGTTGATGAAGTCAAACCGGAAGCCGAACTTCGTGAATTAGGTCTTGATTCGCTCGATTTAGTTGAACTAATGATGGAACTTGAAGAAGAGTTTGGTATTGAATTCAGCAATGATGAAATGATTGAATTTAAGACCGTTTCTGACGTCTATAAATCAATCGAGAAGAAATTAAATAAATAAGTGAAAAATATTGCATAGAACCAATCTATGTGATATATTTCTACATGCGCCCAAGTGACGCAAAAGGTGCCTAGCTAGCTCAACGGTAGAGCAATCGGCTGTTAACCGATCGGTTATAGGTTCGAATCCTACGCTAGGCGCCATTTCTTTGGCCCGTTGGAGAAGCGGCTTAACTCACATGCCTTTCACGCATGCATTCATGGGTTCGAATCCCGTACGGGTCACCAAAGCGGAAACTGCGACATTCTGTCAGATGGATGTCGTTTTTTTGTAAAAAAGCAAGTATATATCGATATAAAAAGATGATTTTTTTTGTATATTGATGCCACAGTTTTTACTCAAAAGCGTGGCATCTTGCCCACAATTGCGATTAACTAATTTGCATTAATAAGGAACTTGTTTGTAGTTGGATCATAGCCACAAAAACTTACGAGCGTTTTTGGTTACATGAAGACATATTAAAAAAATAAATGTGATGCAAATAACTGTCGAATATTTGTTTAGCTTTTTGGTCTTAACTAGCTGTGGAAATTATTGTGAAAATCAAACAAGCAGCTCAAGTAATGAGCAACCAGCCGTAATGAAAGTTATATCTTTTGATAAAAATTACGTTCAAACAAACATATCTACATGATTTAAATGGTTTTATTTACTCAAATTTTGATAACGCAAGTTAGAATCTTTTATATATTAATGGTAATAATTGTTGCTTTTTCTCTTTGAATAGAGAAATATCTTCATTAATTAAAAAAATCTCTAGGAGAATTGGTAGTCGGTGGCTTTTTTAGTGTACCTCATAATTTTAATTAAGAATCAATATGATAAGTTTATTATGTTTGACTTCGTCATAGGAATGTTTGGGCAGTAGGAACTAATCAGGAATGCTTTGTACCTCAAATTTTATTTATAAAACATTACATTGACGAACATCAATATATGGTTTATAAATAGTATGACAAGGAGATTAACTATGAGCAATGAGGAATTTCTAAAAATAACAAAAGCCTTAGGCGACAGCACTAGACTTAAAATACTTCAAATTATTTCTCGTCGTAATTCAATATGTGCATGCAATATATTAGAAGAATTACATATTACACAGGGTACTTTATCGCATCATATGAAAGTTTTAACTGATCTGAAGTTAGTTGAAGTAGAAAGAGATGGTCGCTGGTGCCATTATACTTTAAAACGCGAAAACATATGTGCAGTAGTTGCTTTTATCAAAGACATTTGTCTTGAGAAGAAAGATGATATTAAGGCCTGTTCTTGCAAGTGATTTTTTTATCTAAAATATTGATGAATATCAATATATTATTAATTGGGAGTTTCTATGGTTTTAAAAAAGAAAATAAATAAATGGCTATTGCTAGGGTTATTAATTGTTTTAATTGCTATTATCATCAACTTACTAGTCGGTTTTTTAATTGATTGGAATATTGCAAAAGCGCCCTGGTCTTTTATCAGCAATCAAATTTTAGGAATGAAGTGGTTGAGTGATTTAATTTGGAAGTTAATTCTTTTTTTGGGCGGCAGTTATGATTCTATAAGTTGGCAATATCAATTTGAATCATCAATTCATTTCTTTGTTTTTGACTTTATTAAGATTGGAATTCTTTTATGTGTTTTGATATTTATTATATCTTACATTCAATCCTACTATCCTCCGGAGAGAACAAAAAAAATATTAGGAAAGTATCATGGAATTGGCGCAAATATTATCGGGGCGTTACTTGGTACAGTAACTCCTTTCTGTAGCTGTTCCTCAATTCCGATTTTTATTGGATTTACTCGTGCTGGACTAGCCAGCGGAGTAACATTCAGTTTCTTAATTTCGAGCCCGTTAGTTGACTTGGGATCACTGATGCTTTTAGTAGGATTCTTCGGTTGGCCGATTGCCATTGCCTATGTGGTTGTAGGCCTTATTTTAGCGGTTATTGGAGGTACGATTATTGAAAAAACCGGACTAGGGAAGAACATTGAAGAATTTGTGACTAAAAATCAATCGGTTGTCGAAATTGATGGCTATAGAATGTCTCAATCAGAACGGCTCACTTATGCCAAAGAACAGATGCTTGCAACATACAAAAAGGTGTTTTGGTACATTGTTATTGGGGTTGGAATTGGAAGCATAATTCATAACGTTATTCCCGCGACATGGATTATGTCCTTGCTTGGCCCTAATAATTGGTATGGGGTTACCTTGGCGACCGTAATTGGGGTTCCAATGTATGCCGACATATTTGGTACGCTACCAATTGCGGAAGCCTTATATAGCAAAGGCGCAGGGCTTGGAACGATTCTATCATTTATGATGAGTGTAACGGCGCTATCGCTGCCATCCCTAATTATGCTAAGAAAAGTTATTAAACCAAAATTATTGACCTTTTTTATCGTAATCGTCGTCGCAGGAATAATGATAATCGGATATGTGTTTAATGCCTTTGGCTACTTATTGATTTAAATTTAAGTTTTTGTCAAAAAAGAAAGGAAGTATTTTTATGAAAATACAAGCAATAGGATGCGGTTGTCCTAAATCAACCAAAAATTATCAGGCGATAGTTCAAGCCGCTAAAGAGTTAGGTCTTACCGATGAGGTCGAATTTTATCAAGATCAAGAGGGAATGTTAGCGATGGGAATTATTTCAACACCCGCGCTAGTAATTGACAATCGAATATATGCTTCAGGAAGAGTGCTTAATGTTTCTCAGGCCAAAGAATTGATTTCTAAAGCAATAGCTTTTTCGCAGAAGGCCTAAAAAATATTATTAATTTTTTTAATTAGATATGCTAATCTAAAAACGAACAAGGAGTAACCACCAATGAGAATATAATCTTGTGAACGAAAACATAGCATTATAAATCTTTTTCGTTCACCTAAAAACCAACGAAAAGGAGTTCTCATTATGGTTACCATAAATAATTTAAATATACAAGAAGTTGCAACAGGCCGCAAAATAATTAGCGATCTTTCTTTTTTCATAAATTCGGGTGAACATGTCGCTCTTATTGGTGAGGAAGGAAATGGAAAATCGACTCTTTTAAAAGCTCTTATTCATAAAGTAGACTCCAAGTTTTCTATTACGGGGGTAATAAGAGGAGTTGAAGATTATGGACTACTTGAACAAGATATTGCTCATCTATATGGTGAGTATCTTCTTCAAGATTACTTTTTTCTTCCTTTTAGTGAAGTAAATGTAAAATCACAGGATAAAATCTATGCCTTTGATGCCTTAAAACAATTTGCCTTTCCAATTGATATCTTTAATCAAAATCGTAAGATAAAGACTCTATCTGGTGGGGAGTTAATTCGGCTAGCTCTTGCGAAGATTAGTTATTTCAACCCAGAAGTTATATTGCTTGATGAGCCAAGTAATAATCTCGATTATGAATCGATAGAAGTTCTCAAGCGTTTCATTGTAAGAAGCAAAGCGATGATTCTTTTTGTGTCCCATAATGTGGATCTTTTAAGTGAGACAGCAGAAAAAATAATTGTTCTTTCTTTAGAAAATAGAAAACAAATCGCCAAAAGTGAGTTTTATGCTTATAGCTACAATGAATACGTTAGTTATCGAAAAGCTTACCGAGAAAACACATATCAAGTGGCAAAAATGCAAAGAAGTGAATATCAAAAGCAAGCAAAAAAATATAATCAAATATATAGCAAAGTAAAAGACCGGCAGGATCAAGCTGTACGAGACCCGGTTCAAGGGCGGCTTTTGAAAAAAAAGATGCATACAATTAAATCCTTTGGGCGAAGACTAGAAAAAAAGAAAGATCATTTTCTTGATTTTCCAGATGATGATCCATTCTTAAATGTTGAAGTTAATATGGAATTAAAAAGAAAAACTTTTGGCAATATTATTGATTGGAGGAAAGATTTGCTTTCAAAAGATGGTCGGCTTTTAGTTAAAAATTTTCAATTCTCCTTAAGCGGTGGTGAACATGTTGTACTGAAGGGGAAAAATGGCAGTGGTAAAACGACTTTTCTTCAAGAACTATACACGCAGCCCAACAAAAACTATCGCTATGGATATCTTCCGCAAAATCTTGATGACTTAGGCTTTAATAATCAAACGCCAGTCGAAATATTAGCCGTTAATAAAAATAAAAATGAAGTTACCTTTATTCGCCAATTACTAGGGAGGATGCTATTTACTGCAAGTGAAATGGATCATTCTTTTTCCCAATTAAGTGGTGGCCAAAAAAGCAAAGTTATTATTTTAATGTTATTTGTAACATCGGCATATGATATTTTACTTTTAGACGAACCCTCGCGCAATTTCGCTCCAACCTCGATACCAACGATAGTTAATCTTATAAATGATTTTCCTGGAGCGGTAATAATTGTTTCGCATGATTATCTTTTTGAAGACAGTCTTACAAATTTACGCATCGAGAAGATATAAAAAAAGCCCCTATTATTTATTCATAAAGGGGCTTTAATACTAAGCAGTGAGGTAAGTGCCAACATTTTCAAAGACAAAATTATCGGCATAACTATCACCGAGGCCATTAAGAATGAGACCATTTTTAACAATAGCCATCGGCCCGGTTAATGAAGGCATAAAACTCGACATGTAGAGCAGTTGACCGACGTGACTATTCGCATCAATCCAAGTTGCCCCCGTACCATTTGGTGGGAAACTATCATTTAAGGAACCGAGAAGTCGGAAATCCTCTTGGATGCGTTCTTCCCATTCAGGGGATCCGGCATCAGTTGTAAAGTCAACAATCAAGCGTAAACTAACTTCAAAACCAGTAGCCTCACGATCATTGAGATAGAAGTAATCATTTCCTCGCCAATCGATAACTTCATTAGGCACAACGACTGACGTGCTTCCATTGGCATTTTCTTCATTTTGAGCGGCGGCATATTCGCCACTTAAAGCCGATGTGATATAGCCGGAAATAACTTCGCTTGCAAAGTAGGCTCGATAAGTTCCGGTATGAATGCCATTTTCATCATAGCCATAGGTGCTTTCAACAAGCGCCTTTACCGTTGATCCAACTGAGGCCAATTGACTCGCTCCAGTTAATCCCGCAACAGATGAAAAATCAGTCAGTGCTAAGTCAAGAGCTTTTCCTTCAATTACTGGTGAAAAGTCATCATTGCCACCTCCAGTATAGTAATCGTGGGTGAAGATACCTTCCACGTTATTCAGACGTGCAGCTTTATTGGCGCCGTTAATATATTGAGCCGCGCCACCTTGACTAGATGCGACCTTTCCATCAAGTAAATTATATAACACAAGCGAACGGGTTTTAGTTGAGAAGATACCATTGTCGGCTGATGTTGCCATCATGCGCGAATTCTTCAAGAAATCAATCAGCTGTGTCAAAGATTTTCCCTGATCCAAGAAATCGGTCTTGATATCAAAGCCAGCACTGTCCAGACTCAAATAACCACCAGTAGTAGTAAAACTATCCATTAAATTGCCAAGATAGTAAATATCTTTTCCATCGGTATCAACATCGGCATTACTCTCCAGATTGATTGAAGTAGTATCGTCATTAATATCAGTGGTAATCACGATATCGGATGAAGCGTCATCATATGCTTTTTGACCGAGGTATTTTCCTTCATAGCCTTCAGTTAGGGTAGTAAAGCCAAAATTATCAAGTTGATCCTGTATTATTTTGGCAGTCGCATCATAAACCAAATTCGAATTATTAATCGCGGTCAAAGCCAAGGTTAAATCGGCACTAGAAACATCAGTTATAGAATCGGTTACGGTAGATAAACTCGGTAGACGGAAACTAACAACCCGAATAATGTTCATAACATCGTTAATTTCCTGTTCGATTGTTGCATTCATCAACTGTTCATTTATAACGGTTGAGGAAAAATTTATTAATCTAGTTTCCAATTTGTCGGCAGCACTAATATAAGCAGTATCATGAGTATTATCATAGGCCATATTTGCGAGCCCAGAATCAGTCAGAATTTTTACCAGCGCCTGTTCGAATACTGTCAAAGAGTTATCACCAGGAGGTAAGGCACTAACATATGATTGAGAGGCCTCACTTTGGCCAAATATAAATGAGTGATAGAGATTTAGATACGTATCTTCAATAAGCTGAATATCGCTACTTGTCATGGTTGAAATATCATTCATACGGGTAGCGATGTCCTGAAGGCCATCGGTACTACCTGTGCCAGTTATCTGATCAAAAATTTCGCCTAGTCCATAAATTTCATTTTCAGGATAGCGAATAGAATAGTTTTCGCTCATAGTAGGAAGATAATTGCTTCCATCATACTTATAGACGAAATAAGGATTAGCGGCCGATATATCTAAACCATTAATTGCAAAACTAGAGCCATTAACAACGCTGCTGATAAGGTTAGGAACAGCATCATAGGCTAGTTCACTATTATTGAAGGCCATAAGGATAGATTCCAAATCATCGGAGGTAATACTACTAGCTATCGAGGAAGCATCAAAAGCCGCAACTGAATTTAATGAAGATGATGTTTTGAAAGCACGGAAGATATTCATAAATTTTCCAATCTCAGCTTCTTGGGAACTTAAACTAGTAGCATTTGTTGGAAAAATGTTCTCAATCTGGTCGATGGTTTTTGCTCCAGCATTCAAGTAACCACCACTTAAATCTTTCGGGCTTTCACTACTATAGATGACACTGGACAGTTGCGAATCGACAAGCAATTTTTTCATCACTTGTTGGAATACACTCAAAGGAGTTTCACTTACTGGAAGTGAGGTCGCATAACTTGAAGCGTAACCTGAGCGATTGAAAATGAACGAACTATTCAGTTCAGTAAGAGCACTTTCTATAGTCAATATTTTATTGTCATCAATAGTTGACAAGTCATTAATATTTGCGGTGATGCTTTGCAAGCCATCCGTTCCAGTTACTTTATCAAAAATAGATGCTATTGACGCAATCTCGCTTAATGGATATTTAGCATCATAGTTAGGAGTGGCCAAACTATTAAATTCGCCATTGGCATACTGATAAGCAAAATAAGGATTGGCGGCGTTAAAATCAATTCCACTCATTGAAAGGGAGGAACTGGTTGCAACAGTATCAATTAGACTCGGTACGACATCATAAGTTAGATTGCTGTTATTAAGGGCATTGAGGATACTTTGTAAATCAGTAGCATTAATCGCCTCAGCGATACTTGTGGCATCTAATCCAGAAACGCTAGATAAAGAGTCGGCATTTAAGAAAGCTGTAAAAACATCAATGAAATTATCAATTTCTACTCCCTGGGCCGCTAAATCAGCATTCGTGTAAGGGAAAAAGGTGGCGATATCGCTATTAAGCTTGTCACTAGCACTTGCATAACCTTTAGCTGCCATCTTAGGATTATTAGTGTTATAAGCGATAGAACTAAGGCTGCTATCATTCATGATTTTATAAATGAGTTGCTGAAAAACCGTCTTGTCACTAGTTAAATCATTTGGATTTATTCCGCCTAAATTAAACACTTGGGAAGTGTTCATATTGTGCAATATGCTGCTCAAAGTATCGCGGGTTCCTTCCGTAATATCATTAATGGAAGTAAAGTCGCTAAGAGTGGACAAACTATCAATATCTTCTTTCATATCGATAATTTTATTTATCTCCTGCCCGCGCTCGGTAAGGAAGGCTCGAAGCGAGGCATAGTCGTTAAATAAGTGGTTGGTATCGTCTCCCCCGATTAAAGGAGTAACGTTAGCCGCACTTAATGATAAACCGGCTATTTCAAAGGAAGCAGAAGAGAAGATTCCGTCAAAGGCATTAGGAATAATCATTCTTAGAATAGAACTATCGTTAACGGCATCAATAACCGCTTCTAGTTCACTATTAGTCGCGCTACCATTGGCTAAATAATCAAGAGCATTTGTTCCAGCCGGAACAGTAATATTATTTAAACTATCTATAATAGCCACAACACGCGCATTTTCATTTTTCCAATGACTAATGGATGAAGCAATATCACCATCGACATTAATTAATCCAAAATCACTTGTGATGGTATCAAAGGGGCTACTATCACTAACGCTTTCGCCAAAATCAACAATATACGAATTCAAGCCAGTACTTGCTTTTAACTTGTTCAGCAAAAAATCTCCGTAGTAATAAACATCTTCGTTTGTCAGCGAATCCTTTTGAACAAAGATTTGTGAATCAGCAAGTGCGTCGAGCATAGGGCCTAAATAGGCACCATCAATCTTCGTGGGATCAAAATTGCTTAAAGAGATAGCGGCATTTTGAACATTGGTAACAACTATCGCCAAATTTGCTCCTTCTTGTGACCAATCATTGACATTGGAGAATGTTACTTGAGGGGTGCTTGAGTCGTAAATTGACGGACCGAGGAAATAGTTCAAAATATTATCAAAAGAAACACTGAATAATGCTGATTGATCGATGGAATCAAAAGTCGTAGTGATCATAGTAGAAGTAATGGCATTTAACGGATCAGCTTCTTCCATAGCACCAAGAATTCCACTCGAACTAATGGTCGATAATACATTAACTAAATGCGATATCTCACCAGTAGCCGTATTTCTGAGTGCAGAGACGGCCTGGGCATCAGTCCAATAATTGACATCATCCGCCGCATTCATTACCTCGACTACATCAATCGCGCCACTGGTCGCGTCACTTGCTTGGTCAAATACATACTCAATTATTTTTTTAAAGGTCGCATCCGGTTCGGTTTCATTAGTTGGATTAAGAATTTTTGAATCATAGAAAGCTGTAAGCATATTTTTTAAAGATTGGCTAAAACTCTCTTCGCCAAATGAAGCCAAAATATCAGTTGAAGAAGATATTGTGGAACTTATTTCCTGAATATCGGGGTAAGCCTCTAGCATATTGGCTAGTTCGGTACCGAAATTATTAACATGGAAATCAAAATCGTTTACCGATAATCCAAAATCCGTAAGCATAGATAAATTGGAGACAGCATCTTCCATTATTCCAGGAAGAATTGAGCTGATTAGTTTTGAGTTATCAATATCTCCGCATAGAGAGATTAAGTTATTTCTTGAATTATCATCGTCAATAATAGTTGTTGCTTCAGCTTCTTGATTTAAAACCGCCACCGTATTTTCATCTTGCAAAAGGCCGCCCATAATTGTAATTAAGGCGTTAAATTCTTTTTTGTAATTCAGCCTTTGGGTTGATAAAACGGTACTATTAAGGCCGTCTATAGCGGTTTGAATATCATCAGCCATACCAGAATTATCCCCGGTGGTAATTGATGAAACCAATAGACCAGCAATTACGTCCACCCCATCAGCTATAAGATCACTATCTAAAAGGCAAGCTCCATTTAAATCGGTGTTTTTACCCCCATCATCGATATCAGTTGGCAGGCCATTACTATCAAAATTTCCTGCTAGAATGCCGATAATTTCACTGTAATTATCTCTAACAAAAGTTAGAAGATTAGAATCGGAAAGGGCATATAAAACATTACCTGGGACTTTTTTATTTTGAATTTGTGGAACATCGGCAAGCGGCGATGTTTCACTAGTGTCGCTAACAATGTAATGTAAAAAATTGTTGTCAAGTTGATAAAAGCGCGCTAAGGAGTTATAAACAATTGCTAATTCATTACCCCACTTATACGCCTTCATCCCCTCCCATGTTGTTGGAATGACACCAGCAAAAGCCCCCAGCGAATCGGGCGAGCTTTGAATGGTTGAATAAATAATAGCTGGCAAAATAGTTGATAAAAGCTTGGAATCATCAATCTTTGTAAGTGCTGATTTTACGGATGGGACGGCATCGGAATCCAAAAGAAGTGATATACGATCAATCATTACTTCCTGCGAAACTTCCTCGTCGCTTGTTAATTCATCAATCAAAGTTGTTGCTACACCACTAGCTGCAAGGTCACTTGCAATACCGCCGATGGTGGTAAGTTCCTCTTTATAGTTAACATCTTGAAATTCATCTTCAATTTGGCTGATGACTTCCTCTCCTAAAACCGATTTAATTTCTTCAGTGTTAAGAGCTAAGGACACAGCTAAAGGTAATACGCTGACAACTAAGCCGGAGTTAGAAAGGTTTCTAAATAAAGAAGTAATAACGGCATCGCTCATTAGGACGGAATATGGTAATGCACCACTGCCATCAGATGTCAGAAATCCAGCAGAAATCAGTGTCTTACCGATACCAGCAACAGATCCTAGTTCATTAGACAATGTAACTTCGACATTTCCAGTTTTTTCTCCAGTAGCCATATCCATAAGGACAGTATCAATTGATTTTCCATCACCATTTACATTCCAATTGAAGAGACCATTTGCTAAAAGAGAATTATCATAAGCATCTAAAAAACTCATAATGCTAGCGTAATTTGGATCATTTATTCCAACTACCTCGGCATTATCAGGATCATGAAAAGCTTGATTAATAGTGTTTATAATAGAAGTAAAAGGTATAACTAGCATTGCCGAAACCAAGGCTACTCTTATCATGTTTTCGGTAGCGGAAATAAGCCGAAATTTTTTCTTTTTCTTTTTGGCGGCTTTGGGAATAAATGCACTTATAATTGCTCGAATTATCAAACTGATAATTGGACCGAAAATGGCAATTAAAAGCATTGTTACAAAGAACACAATGTAACGTATTATTACCACAGTTAAGGCGGCAATATAATTCATTAATTGGGGATTTGCCTCGGGGCTTATTCCGTAAGATTGATAGGCGGATGTTAATAGATCATTTACAAATATTCGTCCAGTGGCAAGTGATATCGGATATATAGTTCCATTCAATTCAAAACTAATAGAGGAAGGTATTTCGACAAAAGGAACTTGCGAAAGTTGAAAATCAATTAAGTAATCAGAAATAAACTTTACCATAAAAAAACCGATAACTAGCAAGGTTGCCATAAATATTAAAGCGAAAGTTGATTTCCATAATCGCCTAAATAGTCCAAAAATGAAACCTAAAAAAATGATGCCCAAAAGGCCAAAAAATATGATATTCCAAACGAGGGAGATTTGATTTAGATCAAAGCCGGCCAAACTAGAAAACACCAGGTGCATGATTTGCTCCTCCTTAATTGGTTAACTATTGCCCCCTATTATATTTTTATTCTAGCAAAAAAAATAATATACAACATTATAAAATGCATTAAATTTTGAAAAAAATATGGGAAATTAATTGTACATATATTGAAAAAGCGTAATTTTAGTGTCAATGCGCGTACGCGTAGAAACAAATTTATTTACTAGATTTACTGTTCATAATCGAATTATATTGTGATATACTTTCAATGTTTTGAGAGGTGAAATTATGAAGATTTTTGGTTCAGTTGGCCATCAACATATTCCTGGTCAAAAAGAACTCACAAAAAGCAAGGAATCAATCATCCTTGCCGACACTGTTGGTTTCAAAGTTTATTTTCCTTTGGCCTCTGCAAATGGCAAGCCAGTAAATGTCTTAGTCAAGGAAGGCGATCACGTTCTTATCGGCACCAAGATTCTTGAGAGAACGGATTTTTATGTCCCTCAATTTGCTTCGGTTTCGGGCGAGGTGGTTGCTAATGAAAATCGCTATAATGCCGCGATTGGTCGCGTAGCCCCACATCTTGTTATCGTGAGTGATGGCAAGCAAAAGATGCTCGTCAATCCTCTTAAGAAGATTGATGTTGAAAAAGCCAATCAGGAAGAGATTGTTTCTCTTATCAAAGAAGCGGGCATCGTCGGTTTAGGCGGTGCCGGATTTCCAACTTACATTAAGTATGATAAGGCAAAAAATGTCGATGCCGTTTTGATTAATGGGGTCGAATGTGAACCATATTTGACAACCGATTATTTGTTTATGAAGATGTATGCAGAAAGTGTTGTTGAAGGAGCGGAAATTTTACGGAAAGCAGCTGGCGCAAAAGAAGCGGTAATTGCCTTTAAAGTTCACAAGCATCCTTTAGCAGAAATTTACACGCGTGCTTTAGAAGGACACCAAAACATTCGTTTTGTGGAAGTGCCTGACCTTTATCCAATGGGCTATGAAAAGACACTGATACGCGAAATTTTTCATCGCGAGTATGCACGCTTACCAATCGAATGTGGGATTGTCGTAAACAATGCTCAAACAGCGGCTTCTGTATATCGGGCATTAGTTCTAGCAGAACCATTGGTTAACCGTCTAGTTACAATCAGTGGCGATGGTATAGTAAATCCAATTAATATTCAAGTTCCAATTGGAACGCCGGTAGAGAAAATTGTCGAAGCTGCAGGCGGATATACCGGTGAGCAAGTTCTTTTGGTTAGCGGCGGCCCAATGACTGGCCGAACAATGCCAAATGATCAATGGGTAATCCAATCATCAATGGGAGCTGTCACTGTTTTAAAGCCACTTGAATATCGTAAGCAATCAGCAGCTTGCTTGCGCTGTGGCATGTGCTCATATAAATGTCCTATTGGACTTCAGCCTGTGGAAATCAAACGAGCCTTGGATGCCAAGGACCATGTTAGATTAGAAAAACTCGAAACGCTTAGATGTGTCGAATGCGGACTTTGCTCATACGTTTGTCCTTCAAAAATTGAAATCTCTGATGCCGTTAAACGGGCTAAGAGCATTTTGCGATTTGAAATGGCGCGTAAGCAACAAAAGTGAGACTGAGGAGATAAATATGGAATTTGTATCAAGTATCGGTCCGGCAACACGGACAAAAAAATCCACAACCAAGATTATGCTCATTCTTACCGGAGCATTATCAATTGTATGGTTAGCTGGAGTCATATTTAATTTTGTTGCCAACGGCCCTGACTATGGTGTTAAGGCTATCTTAATGCTCGTCGTTGCAGAAGTGGCGGCCATTTTAAGTGATGTACTCGTGCTATCAATTCGTTATAACGAGAAAAAGGGTCCTTATGGAGAATACCTTTTTCACCAAGTAATCACCCAATATTCATGGGTGACTGCAATTATTTTTGCACTTACGCTTCCGATAGGAACCCCATATTATGTGGTGGCTATTGGAACAATATTTGGCGTTATCATCGCCAAGCATATTTTTGGTGGCTTTGGCAGCAATATTTTTAATCCGGCAATATTTGCTCGTATTTTAGTTGGCTTAGCCTTTGGCGCCCAATTGACCTCGACCATTGCAGGCGCTGCCGCTCCTTCGTCCTTGGTGGGAGGAGTTACTATCACGTCGGCGTTTGATAGTTTAACAAATTGGTTATCAACTGACTTATCAAAGGTCAACCTCAATTTAGGACAACTATGGTTAGGAACCTATAATGGTGCCCTTGGTGAAACGTTCACTGCCCTTATATTATTACTTGGCATTGGTTTGGTTGCTTTAAAAGTAATCAACTGGCGAACACCAGTTTTCTATTTAGGAACAGTTGTTTTAACCTCTCTTTTTATCGCAATCTTTATTGGCGTTAATCCGCTAGAATACATTCTCATTCAATTAGCAATGGGCGGACTAATGTTTGGAGCGGTATTTATGTTAACCGATCCAGTAAGCGGCCCAACATCGATGTTTGGAAAAGCCTTGATTGGTGTTATTGCTGGCCTTTTAACAGTCTTGATTAGAATTCAAGGCTCTTATCCAGAAGGCGTGATGTTCTCGATTGCCATTTGTAATATGCTTTCTCCCACTGTCGATCACCTTGTTTCTGGACTTAATAATAATAAATTAGGAATAAAGTGGGCATGGGTGGGCTCGATTGCGGCAATATCAATCGGTCTTAATGGAGGCATAGCTTACGCTAAAGCCCCCAAATCTCCTATTACCCCTGAGCCGCCAGTAATTGATGTTTGGCGGGAACTTGTCGGTACCGCAACATCGGATGTCCCAGCTGCGGGCGAGTATGGTCTTACAACCACAACAGTTACGATGCAGTATGACATCAATATGACTTTGGTTGGAATGAAAATAGATACACCAACAACGGGTGGAAGTTTTGATACTTCATGGAAGGCCAGTGAAGAAAAAGTCATTAGTTATTATGAATCTTTGAGCCTTGAGGAAATTAAGGCTTTGACTCCAGCCACAATCGCCGGTAGCGATGGCTTTGTCGGGGGTCTTACCTATACGACAGACCGCGTTCTTGCTGCCGTTCAAAACGCAGTTGAAAATATTGTTGTTTATGAAGGCAGTGCTACTACAGGCGTTCCCGAGGCGGAAGAATACTTTGGCGAACAAACAGTTAATGTTGTTACCTATGTCGATACTAAAGGAACAGCAGAATTAACTGATGATACCATAGTTGGTCTTTCTATTTCTGGTGATGAGACTACTGGCAAGCCATACGAAACGACATGGGAAAATAATTTAAAACAAGCGATGAGTTATTATAAAGATGCGGTTGTTGTTGATCTTATGGAATTGACTACCACCTCAGGAATCGATGAATTTACGGGTGGAATTACCTATTCGTTTGATCGGCTTTTATTTGCAGTTCAAGACAGTTTGTCATCGGTTTATGTAGGCTAGGGAGGAACACTATGAAAAAATCAATTAAATTACCATTATTTCTTGGGCTTACCTGTCTAGGGTGTACCGGAGTTTTAGCGGTTGTAAACGAATTAACTTCACCGATTATTAAAGAAAATGAAGTTAAAGCGCAAAACGCTGGCTATCTACAATTATTTGAACTGAATTCGTTTGACGGCTATAAACTTGCCAATCCTGAAATAAGTGCTGATTTACAGGATGAAGGCATTGTCTCTAAGTTGGAGATCACGAATGCGTCAGATGATACTTTATTTGGTATTGCTTACGACGCAAGCGTAACTGGTTATAGTAGTGATGGAATCAAATTTCAAGTTGGTTTCAAAGATGGAAAATATGCTGGATTTGTCGTTATTACAAGCGGTGAGACCCCAGGGTTTGGGCAAGATTATCTTAATGTTTTGACGACTTATCTAAAGGGCTTAGATGCTAATACGACATTAGAAAAACTCGAGGCCGACACTATTGGTTTAAAGAGTGGAACAACCCACACCCGTGAAGGAGTCTTGCCGGCAGTTTTTGCCGCTGCCCAAGATTATCTAGCGGATGCGGAGTAAGGAGAACAATATGGAAAAGAAAAGTAATCGTTGGAAAATATTCTCCTCAGGAATAATTGCAAACAATCCGACATTTGTTATGTTCTTAGGAACATGTCCGGTATTAGCAACCACCAGTTCGCTGTCTTCCGCCTTTGGAATGGGAGTCGCGGTTATAGCAGTTTTGTTTATGACGAATTTGATCATATCATTGCTTCGGAAATGGATTCCTAATGAAGTCCGGATACCGGTTTTTATTGTTATTATTGCTACGGTTGTTACCATTGTTCAAATGTTCATGGAAGCATATACCTATGACTTAGCTAAAACGCTTGGCGTCTATCTATCAATCGTAGTTGTGAACTGCATTATTCTTGGACGCGCGGAAGCTTTTGCCAGCAAAAATAATCCAGTTGATTCTATTTTGGATGCATTAGGCGTAGGCATCGGCTTCTTGTTAGCGGTTATTATTGTTTCTGTTTGTCGGGAAGTTGTGGGAACTGGTGCTTTAGCCTTCACCAATCCATTAAATAATACGGTTATATTTAACTTTAGAATTTTCCCCGAGAAATACGCGATAAATATTTTCACGCAAAATACCGGTGCTTTCATCATGTATGGCTTGATTACAGCCGCGGCAGTTGCTATTACTTCAGCGGTAAAAACCAGCAAAGATAAAAAGCAAAAGGCGACAAAAAAGCCTCAACCAGCCCAAGGAGGTAGCATCTAATGCAATATTTATTATTAGCGCTTAGTGCCGTACTGATTAACAACATTGTTTTGACCCGTTTCTTGGGTATCTGCCCATTTCTTGGAGTAAGCAAACAGCCTAAGAATACTTTAGGAATGTCGGCCGCTCTTATTTTGGTAGTATTCTTATCGGCCATTCTTTCTTATTCACTTTATTTCTACGTTTTACAACCACTGCACATTGAATATCTTAAGCTAATTGCTTTTATTCTTATTATTGCTAGCTTTGTCCAGTTTGTAGAAATGTTCATGAAGAAATATATGGTTGGTTTATATAAGGCTTTAGGAATTTACCTTCCCCTTATTACTACCAACTGTGTGGTCTTAACTGTCGCCCTTGATGTTGTTGGAACTGGCCTTACTGGTGCGGAATTAACATTCGTTGAAATGCTTGTCTATTCTCTATCAGTTCCAATTGGCTATGCCATCATTATTCTCGTATTTTCCTTTATTCAAGAACGCCTACAAAATTCCCCATTAATGCCTAAACCATTTAAGGGAAATGCAATTGCCTTGGTCACCGCTGGTTTGATGGCAATGGCCTTCTTAGCGTTCTCAGGAATGATATAAAATGGATAATTGGTTAAGAGCGCTCATTGCCATTGGCATTATTGCGCTTTTACTTGGAGTTTTTATTCTCTCCTATATTTTGAACAAGCGGACCCCAAAGCCGGAAGGCTGTGAAGAAATTGATAAAGAGTGTGCAACTTGCTCGATTGATAGTTGTGCTTTCAATAAAAACGAAAAATTGAAAGAAGGAATTAAATGATGGATTGGACAAAAATAGTATTGGCGATTGCCATTATGGCTGTGATAGGCGGTCTATTGGGTTTAATGCTAGCGGTTGCCGATAAAAAATTGGCAGTTAAGGTTGATGAACGGGTAGAGAATGTTACCAAACTTCTTCCGGGCGTTAATTGTGGAGCTTGCGGTTATCCAGGTTGTGCTGGTCTTGCCAATGCTTTAGTCGGCGGTGAGGTTAATAAAGTCAGTGCTTGTCGGGTTGCCAAACCGGATGCAAAAGAAAAAATTAAGGAGTATATGAATTCTACTCCTGGTCCCGATGGTAAAATCACCAAAGTCGATTTATAATTAAATAAACGACCGGATTTTTAACCGGTCGTTTTTAACAAAGATACGAGGGTGAGTATGGCATTATTTTTAGATAAAAAAAGTGGCGATATCTACGCGCTCTGCGGAGTGCTTATTTTAACATCGGCAGTTTTTTCTTTTTCTACAAGTAGTGTTAATTCGTCCGATCTTCAAGTTCACGTTTATATTCGAGATGATATTGTTTACGAGATGCCTCTTTCCCAAGACCAAGTATATATATTTTATAAGACCGCCGATGCTACTTCGACAGATGTTGTCGAAGCCTCAACTAGCGATTATCTGGTGGAATTAGACGATGAATACGGGCGCTATTTATTGGGCCCGATAACGGTTGAAGTGAAAGATCGGAAAATAGATGTTTTAAAGGAGACAAGCGAACATCATTACTGTTCACTGATGCCAGCTACTGGACAAGCCAATTGGTCGCTAACCTGCGCCCCAAATTTTTTCCGAGTTGTAATTGAAGGACAAAAGTAATATGCGCCATTGGTCAACGAAAAAAATGGTGATTTTTGCTCTTTTCTTAGCCATAGGGGTGGTTTTAAACTATGCAGAAAATGTCCTTATTGCTATACCAGTTATTCCGGGTATAAAACTTGGAATAGCCAACACTTTAGGCTTGTTGGTTTTAGCTTATTTTGGCCCGGCGGAATTTATTCTTTTGGGATTTCTCCGCGTTCTTTTAACCTCCTTGTTTTCGGGAATTGGGGTAGCCACAATTATTAGTTTTGCGGGATGGCTGTTATCGTCAGCAGTGGCTGTTGGCCTTTATTTCACAAGGCAACTATCAATCTTTGGTTTATCCCTAATCAGTGCGGTTATGCATGGACTTGGTCAAATAGTTGTTGTAAGTATCATCTACGAAACATGGGGAATGTTTGCCTATTTTCCAATTCTAGCCATCAGCGGCATTATTTCGGGAACTTTAATTGCTTTTTTATCGCGAATGATAATTTTAAGGCTTCCACTTAAGGAGTCGATGCTCAAATGAAAAAAGTTGAAATTAAGGATCAAAAATCCACCAGCACAAATGGGGGAAAGAAAAGTTTTCTTAACCCACATGAAGTGATTGCCCTTGTGCTGACTACTTTTATTTGTGGCTTTATTTTGCTACCAAAATTTACCGCAAATAAGACATCAGAGTTCAAGGCATCAAGCCTGGAAGATTATGTTCTTTTAGGTTATGGGGTTTCGGCAATTACGGCGACTGGAAGTAAGGATTCTCCTTTTCATACGGATGTTTATTTTATGTACTACGAAGATAATGGAACCGATGCCGAATATGCCCGCGTAAATGATATTTTCCAATATACAGTTCCAAAAATTCACGCTTTGAGTGATCGTTATAACTATTACTACACCGAAACCATCTATCCAGATGAGGAAGGTTTTTTCGTAGATTCAATACTCAATCATTCGATTCCTAATCCAGCGGTAGTATACCAAAAGACCAATCCATTTCCACAGAGTGAAACTCGACTTAATAATCTTCGGGTCTTAAATGAAAATTTAAATAAAGGTCCACTTGAAATTCCTTTTGACCTCTATAATTTACTGACTATTGGTAAAGAGATGACTATTTATACGAACTCAGGCTATAACATGTTTGTCGGTAGTTTATCCTCTTTTTGGGACCAGCAAAATGACCTTACTAATAATGATTACCCCCAGTTAAATGACCCCCGTGCCAATACCGACGAGGGACGGGCGAATCGAACTCTTGTCGACCGCCTACAATCCTACATTCCATTAACCGAAGAGGAAGTTAATGCCACACTGTCACTTTCTACAGTTGATGGTAAGTATTATGCCAACTTTGTTGCTCCCGGAGTAGAAGTTGGCGATTTAACAATTACGGTTGGAGGAATAGCTAAGGGCTATTGTAATGAGATAATTGAAACGCAAATGCAAAGTAATGAATTAGGCAAAGGCGTTATTTATGGGGGCGCAAGTTCAATCAATGCGCTTTCAGGATATATTGATCCTTCTTTGCCTTGGAAGCTTGCGATTCAATCAAATGCAGTGGCAAATTCGGCAAATGGATTTGATGCTAAAGCTTTTGGCTTTAGTTATTTGGGTGCTTTTGGCATGTCCACAAGCGGTGGCGATTCGCTTTGGAGTAACTATTATTTTGAAGACGATGAGGGAAACATTTTTCATCGTCATCACATTATTGATGCTCGTACAGGTGAACCAAGTAACTACGGCATTGTGGATGTTAATGTTTTGTCAAATTTTCTTACAGGTTCGCGTTTGGATGCTTTGACTACGGCACTTATGTGCTTACCGATTAGCGAAGGTGAAAATTTACTAGAGAATATTAGGCAAGATTATACTGCGGAAGATAATGATATTCTTTATGGAGCTTGGCTGCTTCAGGCTGGAAATACGAATGTTTTCAATATTAAAGCAGAAGCGGAATATATACCGCTTTTGTCTGAGTTAAATGATGTTAAAATCAGCAAAATTTAAAATATTAGTATTTTATTTTACCGAGCAAAAAACGGGACAATGGTTAAAAAAATACCGATGTAACTTGATAATTTAGTGTTTCGGTAAAAAAGACCGATTATTGCTTTATTTTTTTGCTTTTTCGATATTGATTTAAGCGACAAAAAACACTAATATAATAGACGAAAGATTTACAGGAGGTTACTATGAAAACTTTCAATAAAATTCTTCCGATTGCGGCTGCTTCGCTCTTATTAGCTGGGTGTAATGGCGCCAAGACGGAAACCTACTATTATGGATTTGGCAGCACGGCCACTTATGCCGTCACCGCGGCCACAGAAACCGCAGCCGGAACTGTCCAAACGGATGTTGATGTAGCGAGTGTTCTCTTTAACTCCAAAGGCGAGATTGTTGATGTTAATGTTGATGTTATGCAAATTAAGGCCGCTTCCACGGCTGAAGCTGTGACCACGTTAGCTTCAAAAGCATATAACGACGAGGCCAATTCGGATGTTAAGTCCAAATGGGAACTCGGAACTGCTTATGGCATGGCCGGATCTTCATCCATCAGCAAAGAATGGTATGAACAAGCCGATGCGTTTGAAAACTGGGCGGTTGGCAAAAAGGTTGCCGATTTGAGTGCAAACCTTACTGACTACCATGGTGGCAAAGCGCTTGCGGATGGCGCAACGGTTGGAACAACCATTACCGTTGATGGCTTTATTGAAACCATTACCGAAGCTTGGAATGCCAAGGCTGAATTTAAGGCTTCAAAAGCCAATCTTGGTGTTGCTATGTACAATAGCCATGCTGCTTTACAAGATGATGTCACTATCGGTGGCGCGGTCTTTGATGAAGAAGGCAAAGTCTTAGCCAGTAAAGTTGACGTTTATCAAATTCCTTACGTCGTTACCGCAAATGGCAGTTTCTTTGATGTCACGGTTAACGAAGCAAAAACTCAAGTAGTTGCTGAATCAACTTCAATTAAATCCAAAGTCGAACTTGGTGCTGATTATGGCATGTCCGGTTCTTCTGCAATTGGAAAAGAATGGTTTGAGCAAGCAAGTGCTTTAGAAGCTTGGGCAGTTGGCAAGGAAGTTGCTGATTTAAGCGCAAACCTCGTTGATTACCATGGCGGTAAGGCTCTTGAAGATGGCGCGACTGTTGGTATTACTATCACGGTTGATTCCTTCCTCAAAGTTTACGAAGAAGCCTATACCGTTTCTCAATCCGCTACTCGTTAATTAATTATTTATTGATGAGATGATAAAAGGCCTGGATAATTTTATCCAAGCCTTTTTATTCACTCATATTATTGATAAATAGTGCAGAAAAAGGTATATTAATACATACAAGAGAAGGTGATATTATGCTCGTTGATGAATTAAAGAAAGCTAATGTTGAAGCCTTAAAAGCGCACGATAAAGATGCGCGAGCTATTTTAAGCGTGGTTATTAATAAGGCTGTCACGGCTTCAATTGAAGCTCGAGCCCAAGCAAAGGATTTTTTAGACGCTGATGTTTTAAAAATTATTGCTAAAACTATCAAAGAGTTGGATGACGAAGAAGATGGGTATCGGCAAGTTAATAATACTCTTCGTGTTGAATCAATTCAGAAGCAAAAGGCCGTTATTAGCCAATATTTGCCGAGAATGCTAACGGAAGAAGAAATAAGAGAAAAAATCTCTAAACTTGATGATAAATCATTGCCAAGCGTAATGAAATACTTTAAAATCAACTTTGCCGGTCAGGTTGATATGGGCCTGGTCAGTTCAATTGCTCGCTCCCTATAGGAGCGCCAAATAGGGGTTTAGTTAAACGGTATAACTACGGTCTCCAAAACCGTTGTTGGGGGTTCGATTCCCTCAGCCCCTGCCAATTAAGTTGAAGCTCGAACACCTTCATGTTATCGATAGAGTCGATATTGCTAACATTTTGGTCTTCGTTTATAATATTTAAATATACTAATGCCTTGTTATTTTTTATGTAAATTGAAATGAATAAATCAAAATGGGAACAGTGCTAGTAATAGGAAATGGATTTGATTTAAATTGTGGATTGAATACTAGATATTCTGATTTTTTCAATTGGTGTCAAACCAATATTGCAGGTTACAAAAGAATAACAGGTCTCCATCCACAAAGCATTTTAATGGATACTAGTATTAGGTCCGCCATAGACGAGAAAGAATTCACTGTTTGGGATTTGTATTTCTTCTTGAAGTCGTATGAAATGAATAAAGACAAGTGGTGCAATGTCGAAGAGGAAATTAACCAATCGTTCAAGTCCGGTTTTTGGAGCAGTGTATTGAGTGATATCAATTATTTTCTGTCTAACGATGAATGGGGAGTGGACGATGAAGACTGGTATTTTGCATACATGCTTTATAGTCGATTCTTTGATGATGAAAGTTACTATTCAAGGAGAGGCCTCCCGAGAGAATACTTTAAGACAAGAGTCGTTTCTGACAAAGAGTTCTATGATGTGCTATTAAAAGAGCTTAACCAACTAGAACGACGGTTTGCTAACTACTTGATACATGAAGTTGATGCAAAGAAGTCTACATACGAGTTAAAGCAGAAAGAGTTACTTCGAACTATTCTGAATCGGACATCCATCGATGAACCAATTAGTATTGTATCTTTTAATTACACTGGAATAGTTTTGAAGGATGATAAATTAGGTATTCGATCCATCAACATTCATGGAACGTTAGTCGGACAACCAATTTTTGGTATCAGTTCAATTGGAAATAGAAATTCCTCGATAGAGCAATTCACAAAAGCTAATCGCAGAATGATAGATGATTTAATTCCTTTAGGTGATTTTGTCGAAGGTAGCGATCATACAATAGTTTTTTATGGTACTTCGCTCAACGCTCTAGACTACGACTATTACTACAATATTCTTCACTTATTCAATAAGGCAAAGAGAATATATTTCTGCTACGCAAACTACGATAATGTAGACCGTAGAAGCGAACAAATTGAACTTTCAAAGAGATTGATAGACAAAGTCTATGGTGGAACTTTTTATCAGTTTATGGAAAGCGGGAGAGTCAAGATTGTCAGTATTGATTGAGATATGGAAAAAATGAAAAAAAACAAAGAAATAGAAAACTCAATATTCAAATACTGTTCCTCAAAAACAGCCAAACTAATTCTTTTGAACAATGAGGTTCTTTTAAACAAACCTAATGAGTTCAACGACCCTTATGACAGTAGTCTGATGTTTGAAGAAAGGGACCTTAAAATTGCCCGTGATGTTTTGCTCAATTATGTGGCAGATATCGCCCTTAAGAAGGTGTTAAAAGAACACTATCACGTATTGCCTTTTAAACACAAAATTATTGCTTTGCCTGCAACTTGGACAATGAAGTTGAGCGAGAATAGCAACAAACGATTCAAAGAATATAAACCCGTACTTAACTATGCTAAATGGATTGGGTTATTTGCAAGACTTGGGCTTAAGAACGGAAAAGAACGAAGCAATTCTCAAAAAGCTTTGGATGATTTATATACCTTAAAAACTCAAGAAAGGTCGAAGAAAGCATCTCAAAAGCAGTTCAGGAAGCATCTGCAACTTTATCGATATCGTGCTTTTCGAAAATTGAAGACTCTGTGCTGATGTGGTCACACTATGCTGATAACAACAAGGGTATCTGCCTTGAGTTTGAAAACGAAGGCTTTTTGGACGTTTCGTATTCAGAAGAAAGAACTTCAATAAGAATTCGAAAGCTAATGTACAAAATTCTTTGGAATTTCCATACCAAAGAGAAAATCGAGATTTCCAAAAAAGAATTGCCGTTATTTTTGATTGCTATAGCACCGCTTCTTACCAAATCAAAAAATTGGGCATATGAGAAAGAAGTCAGATGCATTTTCAACTCTAGTAACAAGCAATTTATAAGCAGAAACGACCAGTTTTTTTACATGTTAAAGACACTTAAAAGCATTATTCTTGGATGTCGTACTAGTGAAGAGGAAAAAGCCGAAATATTGATATTTGCAAAAGATAATCAAATCCCGATTTATCAAATGCAACTCTCAAACAACACATACAAATTGATCAAGTCAGAAATCACACAAGAAACGGAAGTTTCAAGCAATAGAAAGGCACAAAACCATGAAGATAAAAAGCATAACAATTGAGAATTTTAGATTGTTACAACACGTGGAACTAAGAGTTGAAGAAGAGATAACATTAATCGTTGGAAAGAACAATACTGGAAAGACATCCTTTATTAATTTTTTGCAAATGGTTTTGGAAGATAAATCAAAAGGTTTTACTTTTGATGATTATCCCGTTTCTCTTCGCAACAGCCTATATGATTTCATATCTAAAATGGAAATCGAAAAAATGGAATTTGAGGAGATCCGAAAAGTGTTTCAAGAGCCATCGATGCAGTTAAAAGTCGACTATAGTTCAGTAGATGAAAATAGTTCCCTCGGGTCTTTAAGTCCTTTTGTCATTGACTTGGATTCGGAAAACACCATAGCAATTATTGATATCCGTTACGGAGTCAATGTTTCAAAAGAAACCTTCATTAACTTTGTAAGTACCATTAGAAGTGACGAAGAATACAAAAAGTCTGACGACAAGGAAAAGAAAAACATCATTCGAAAACATTTGACGGATTTTTTTACTAATTTATACAAGTTGAGAATAAGTGCTATAAATCCATTGGATGAAGAAGATTTTCAGGATAAAACCAAAGAAGATCTAAAAAGATTACTTTCTGTTTATTTTGTAAAAGCCGAAAGGGCGATGGATGAATCTGATGACGGCAATGCAAAACCTCTAGAAAAACTGTTAAATAGAATTTTTAGTCCAATTACTGATATTGCTAAAGATGATGAATCAGAAGGTAGCCAAAAGAAAAAAGATCTTAGAATTCTAAGAACCAATCTTCAAGATGCTGTTGCAAAATTTAACATCGATGTTAATGCTAAAATAGACGCAAAAATGGCTCAATTAATCGACAAATCAATCGGGTTTGGATATCCAAACACTGATGAGGTTTCGTTGTCTGCAAAGGCTAACATAAAATTACTTGAACAGATAAAGAAAAACACCGATCTTTGGTATGTCGAAACTGAAACTTCAGAATTTTTACCCAGCACCTTTAATGGGCTTGGATATAAAAATCTTCTTAAAATTGAATTTGAGTTAGTCAACTATCTTGAGAGCGTTGAAGACGATTCAACAGGGAGACTGTACTTGTTATTTATTGAAGAACCAGAATCGCATATGCATCCTCAACTACAGCAAAGATTTATCTCATTTCTAAATGAGTACCTTCAGGCATTATCGAAAAAGGAAATACAAGTTTTTATTACAACTCATTCGACTCATATCGCAAATCAAGTGCCCTTCTCAAATATTAGATTTGCGATGAGACAAGCACAAGAGGTTGCTTATAAAGACTTAAAACTTTTCAGTGAAGAAAAACCAGAAAATGCTGAATTCATACAGAAATATCTTACTCTATACAAATGTGACCTGTTCTTTGCAGATAAAGCGATTCTGTTCGAAGGCTCTTCTGAGCGATTATTGTTACCAGCAATGATTAACAAACTTGGAATCGCCGGAAAATTTAAAGGCGCCAAAATCAGTCTTGATAAACAATATGTAACACTTGTGGAAGTTGGAGGGGCATATGCTTATATGTTCTTTGAATTTTTGAATTTTCTTGGTGTACCTTCACTAATAATCACAGATATTGATTCGGTTGATAAAGATGGGAAAAAAACATTTGTTAATGAAGGCAAAGCGACATCAAATCCAACTATTAAATGGTGGCTGAATAATTATGTGAATTCTAAAAAAGAGTTTGAATTCGAGGACGTCAAATGTTTATCCGAAGAGGAGCGAACCAAAGACAAAATGCATTTAGCGTTTCAGGTCGCCGAATATACAATATGTCCAAGAAGTCTAGAAGAAGCGATAATGAATGCCAATCGAGTCATTTATCGCATTTCAGATACTGCAACAGAAGCTGACATTATCTATAATAAAGGTTCAAAGACTGATTTTGCTCTATCTTTACTTATGAATCATCCGGATTTTAATGTACCTAGATACATCGAAAATGGTCTTTTGTGGCTAAACGAATACAATGTTTTCGAGGTCGCGAATAATGAGTAGGAAGCAAACGGCAATTGACGAAGCCAATAAAGTCGATGCTGAAATTATAAATGCCTTAATAAAGGGATTACATTTTCAAGTTGAAGCAGGAGCGGGAAGTGGGAAGACCTATTCATTGATTAAAGTAATTGAATGGATTCAAGAAAATAGGTGGCACCAATATAAAAATAGCAATCAAAAGGTTGCATGCATTACTTATACAAATGCCGCAGTCGATGTAATTAAAAGTAGATTAAAAGAGGATTCATTTATTGTTCCTTCAACAATTCATTCTTTCGTTTGGCAGTCTATGAAGCAGTTTCAAAAAGAGTTAATCATTTATATTAAGGAAATATTAGAAAGCAAGAAAGATGAGATTGACTTTTCAAAAATTCGCAAACTTGATTACACATTAGGAAAAAGATATCAAGATGAAACGATTTTATACTTATTTCACGACGATGTAATAAAATTATTTGTCAGGATAATTGACAATGCGAAATTTCGTTTGTTTCTGTCCAATAACTACCCAGTGATTCTTATAGATGAATATCAAGACTCATTTAGATCCATCATTGATAAATTTATTGAATACTTTATTGCACAGAACAAAAAGCCTCAATTCGTTTTTTTTGGTGATTCATGGCAAACCATATATCAATTTCAAGGGGCCGTTGGAGAAATAAAGAATGATAATCTAATCACGATAAAGAAAAAATCCAACTTCCGATCGGCAAAGAATCTTGTAGATATGCTTAACCATATTAGGCCGGATATGCCACAGATTTCAGCAGAGGACGATGTTGATGGCAGTGTCGCGATAGTTGATTGCAGTGATTACAAAGGTCCTCGAGAATCAAGAGGCCAATTCAAAGATGAATTACCTTCAGATATTTTTGAAAAAAGACTCATGACAATGAAAGAAATTGTCTGTAATAATCCGCATCTGAAAAGTAAGACATTAATTTTAACTCACAGAGTAATTGCGGGAAATAATGGATACTCAGATTTATATGAATTGTTAAAGGATTCTTTCACTGATAAATCAGATCCATTCTTAGTGTTTTTTATGGAAAAAGCAGAAAAAATTTATAAAGGATTAGAACTGAATAGAACGAGGCTGATATTTGACGCACTAGGTATTCGCCAATATCCAGTAAATTCTATAGCAGACAAGAGAAAATGGAATTATTTCCATCGGCAGTTAAGCAAAGCCAGAAGTGGAAGAGTTATTGACGTTCTTAACGCTTTTCAAAAAAGCGGGTTCATTACTTTCCCGGAAGCTATAGAAACGATCTACAATAATTACCCGTCGAATAAAGAAGAACCGTATCAAAAAGGTACAATAGATCAACTGATGCAACTGCATTATTCACAAATGCTGTCCGCAATCAAATATCATCTTCCAGAATCTTTGTTCTCAACTAACCATGGTGTTAAAGGAGAAGAGTATGATAGCGTTTTGTTTGTTGTCAGTAGGGGCTGGAATCAATACAATTTTGATAAGTATATCCCGATGTCAGAAAATGAGAAATTGCAGAATTACGACTCATATAGAAGAAATAGAAACCTATTCTATGTGTGTTGTTCAAGAGCAAAGACATATTTTGTGCTTTATATAACATATTCAGTATCAACCCAGTTTAAAAATTATCTGCAAAATATGGTTGGCAAAGAGAATTATTACTCATTTTCGGAGTATGTTGCAAAGTTTGCGACGTAAACGAGGTTATTTACTCACACTGTTTATGTGGCATTAATGCTTTGAGCCCCAACTTTAACAGTTAACTGACGGAAGACATATGTTGTTCAACGGTTGCCGATCGGGAAATTGACACATCAAGTTAAGGACTCCCCAAAAGCGACATTGAACGATGTATTACTCATGTTACAATTAGTGTGTAGTCAATAGGAGAATTAATAATCGAGTTTAAAGAAGTAATTAGTGCAATTAAAATTTTTATTGCATGTTTAATTTTATTGCTTGCGCCATACCTTTTTAGTTATATCATCGATAAACACTTTATAAAGGCTATAAACCACCCAAAAATACTCGAAAATATAAAGCAATAATTATAAAAAATAAACAGCTGTTTGGGCGAATGGAAAAAGAAAATAATGAGATTTTCTTTTTAGTGTTCGTCCTAGAACTTATCACAATAGTTTTTTTATTAGGCACCATTACGGCCTTCGTAATGACATTGGTTCTAAAAAATGTGTGTATAATATTTTGGACCACAGCAGTATTGTTTTTATATTTAATAATCATCTTGGCTCTCCAAATAATTATCGCAATACAGAATCAACAACAGCTATGAGTAAATGTGTAAAGGATATTATTAGCACATAACCTATGTGAACGGCTACACAAGTAAGAAATTAATGGGAATTGTAAGTTATCTAATGGTGTCCGATAGGAAAATACAAGTAGCAGGACAATAACGCGAGAAAACCATTGTGAACGGCAATAAAAAAATTGGAGAATTAACCCTGTCACGATTAACTAGTCTTCAGTTTGACCATTAGACAAATAGGCATTGAATAATAAACTAACCACGAAAGGAAAAATCGTGGTTTTTTTCTGTATAGAATACTGGCCATGCCTATGGGAATTCATTCCCTTGTGAAAATTCGTAGTATTCAGCTTATCGTTAGGAGTTGAACTACATGAGAAAGAATATCTATCTGGAATGGAAATCTAGATGTGTCATAAATGACAAATTAGAACTAATCAAGAAACTTGCTAGCGTTGGAATCAGCGAAGATTCCATTGCTGAAATCCTTGGCATCGCTCTTCGAACATTTCAAAAAATGAGGAGTGAGAGAAGTGATGTGAACCTTGCTCATGAAACTGGCAAAAATCTTTTGAGGGATTCCATGATTGCGAACATCATCAAACGTGCTAACGGGGAAAAAACCATCGATGAAGACCAATACATTGAAGAAACACCTCGTGGCACAAGAAAGCGGATCATCAAGCATACCAAAGAACATTTGCCAGACATCAGTGCCGCGAAGTTTATTCTCGCTATCTATTTTGGAAAAGATTATAGCGACAAAAAGTTTGAACTTACCTTGCAAAAAAGCGATTAGAAAAACAAAACGAGAAATGGATTAATGGAGATAGTAAACAAGAAGATTAGTGATCTACGTGAATACGAGAATAATTTCCGGAATAACGAAAAGGCAGTGGAAGCTGTCGCTAATTTAATAAAAGAGTTTGGCTTTAAGGTCCCGATCATTGTCACAAAAGATAATGTGATCATCGACGGTCATACAAGATATAAAGCCAGTCATCGACTCGGACTCCAAGAAGTCCCATGCATCGTCGCTGATGACCTTAGCGAAGAGCAGATTAAAGTATTCCGACGCGTCGATAATAAAACAAGTGAACTAGCCACTTGGGATTTAGAGAAACTTGAAGAAGAACTAGCGGAACTAAATCTCGACATGAGTATCTTTGGATTCGAACATCAACTAAGTGATGAAGATAACGGAGAAACGCATGAAGATGACTTCGACATAGATAAAGTGTTGAATGATGAACCATTTGCACAGTTCGGAGATTTATATATCCTCGGGCGACATAAAGTTCTATGTGGCGACTCCACAAAAAGCGAAGACTTCGAAAGAGTATTGGATGGTGAAGCAATCGACCTCATCGTCACGGATCCACCATATAACGTTAATGTCGGTGCTAAAGGTGATGTGAACGATGAATTTGATAATCGCAAGATTCTCAATGACCATATGGATAGCGATGATTTTGTCGAATTCCTCGGCAAATCCTTTACGAATATCGAGAAATTGCTCAAAAAGGGCGGTGCGGCTTATGTGTTCCATGCCTTATCTTCACTTATTGAATTTGATATGGTACTTTGAAAAGTAAACCTTAAACCAAGACAACAACTCATTTGGAACAAAAATACAGTTGTGCTTGGTCGCCAGGATTATCAACGGAAGCATGAGGCCAGCTATTATTCATTTAAAGAAGGCAAAGCACATTACTTTGTTAACAATCGTACCCAATCGACCGTCATCGACACACTATATCTAGATTTTAAAGCGATGAAAAAAGACGAGCCCATTATCTTGCTAGAAGATATTTATTCAAAGACAATGCTAACGGTCATTAACAAAAACAAACCCGCTAAATGCGACTTACATCCAACAATGAAACCAATCAACTTTCTTGGAACTCTAATTAAAAACTCAAGTCGCAAAGACGAAATCGAGATGGATCCGTTCGGTGGTAGTGGCTCAACATTGATTGCCGCGAACCAGTTAAACCGGAAAGCAAGACTGATTGAACCCGAATACCATTACGTTGTTGTCATCGTTCGAAGATACCTTGAAGATACAGGCGATATTCTTGATGCTTACTTGGTGCGTGATGGAAATACAATCTCGTTAACCAAAATTGAATACTTTAAGTTAGAGGAAGAAGAAAATGAACATCAAGACTAGTGAGGCAGTATTTAAAGATCATCCTAACAAAGTCTGCAATCAAATAGCTGATGGTATTCTTGACATTCTCTTAACTAACGACAAAGGCTCAAAAGTGGCAATAGAATGCCTTATCAAAGATAACTTCGTAGTTATTGCCGGGGAAGTCACGAGCAGTTACGAAATTGATTACGCAAAAGAAACAAAAAGAATTCTTGATGATTACAAATACATTTAGGATATGAACCGATCAAACTTTGATTATATCAAATAACAAATAATTTTCGATTTATCGAGTATCATTTTCGCTAAATAATGATAAATACCAGAGTTAATTAATATTAGAATCTTCCCATTGACACCTTAGTATGTTGAGCGTTGAAAGAGTATAACTATTTTGGTAAAACAAATCAAAATAATTCTTATAAAATAACTTTTGGAAAAAACTTATGACATTGCGACCACGTTTGTCAGTTGCTCTGATATGGATTCCATTAATTTTGTCTTCGTGTGCTGGCGACGGAGTTTTCTCCGTAAATACAGGTTTCGATTTTTCGGCCATTTCCATTCAATTAACCTTTAGTTCAAATAACTTTAGTGAAACAAGCGAAGCAGACATAAAGTTATATTATGTGCATGAATTGGAGGACACTACTGATATTCTTGCGGGGTTTGCTGATTATAAATATCGATTTAATCTCGAAATTTATGAATACGGCGGCAACAATGAACCGCTGATAGTATTTGATAGGAACTTGACTGTTTTTGAATTTTATCAAGCGGAAAATTACGGAGGGCAAACAAGCGATTGCTGGCTGTTTGCAAAACTGATTTATAATTCGTTTTTCGAAGTAAAGTATAGTTTTAGCACGGATAATTTAAAAGAAGGCCGAATTTTTTATAATTTATTTACCATTGACGAGAAAGAAACGCAAACTTTGTCTCTTACAGCTGAATGCCGTTACGAAGTAGTCAATTCTTCAGTACATTTGTCATGATAAGGAGAAAAGAAAATGAAAACCATCTTGACATTAATGACATTGCTAATACCTTTGATTCTACCGCAAAATCATTCCACGGATTCTAAAGTTTATTCTAACGAAAGTGTGGAGTCCGTCGGTGGTGATGACCATATTGATCCATCATTGATTTCAAGATCTCCATCACTTGCTGAACAAGAATCTGTTACGGCGTATTCCGATGGAGAAGAAAATAGTTTTTCAACTTCTTTTATTGATACATATGTAGCTCATGGAAGCCCTATTACCATAGATTACTCTTTTCCTTATGCAATAGAGGTAGACATAATTACCATTTCCGTCACAAGTAATGGCGTTGTCAATTTGAGCGATTATGTTTCTTCAATCAAGTTTGATCAAGTTTTTGAATTGGAATTTGAATGTTCTGATTATGGCACGGATGAGATCATTGTCACTTTCTCGAATTTGTTGCGAGATAAATTGCTAGGAGGAGACACTGTGGGAACGATGATTTTACTTGATATGTCGTCCCCCTTTGCATCTATCAAGGCATTCGCGACCCACACTATGCCCCCCACTTTAAAACGGATATTATCTGATTCGTTGAAATTGTTTATTAACTTATAAGAGTATAAGTGCTCATTAAATCCAAGGTGTTAGGAGAGTAAAAATATGAAGATTAATAAGCGATACTTTAAATATTTTGTGTGTATACCCCTTTTTGGAATTTTTCTTGCAGGCTGTGAAAAAAACCAACTTGAATCAAGCAATCAGACTCCATCCCTAGCCTATGTCGCGTATTTAGGAGACAAGGTTGAAAATAATCTCGATGAATATTATCTTGTAAATAGTGTTTCTTTTGAAAAAAACACTTTGACTATAATCGGTGACTTTAATCTTAGGTTCAATGTTAACTACCCTATCTATGCTACAGTAACAAATACTGTTTATGATGAAAAAGGCAATCAATTAAACAATTCTTTCTTTCCTATTTTTGACGATAATTTCACTACTCATGACTCGACAAAAAATTTGGTTGGGACGAATCTAACGATTTTCTATCCTATTGATGAATTAATTGCATCGAATATTGATTGGGGTAGAGATGTTATTTTTGAATTGCAATTTTATATTATTAAAACAGGAACGACAAGTAATTCATCTTTGTATTTATTAAGTAGCAATTTTGAAAATGGATTCAATCGCTAAGTATCAAATATTTAATCAAAATATTTTCATTAACGCAAAATCTGGTGTTTTTTGTTTTTATGAAGAATATGCTAGAAACTTTCAAATGGATTTTCTAGAAAAAATTGATTTCATTCGTTTTAGATCTACTCACGCTACTTTGAGCATTAACTTAAGTAGTGCCTGTAATTTCAGATGTTTATGATAAATAATTGCACGTCTATTCAAAGAGTGAGATGCTTAAATACGATGAATATGTCTTTAACATAATCGCAAATTATATTGTCTAAAATTATAAGCACTAAAACAGTGCTTATAGTGAAGAAAGAATTAACTAAAGCCACATATGTCCTATCTGATTCTAATTTTTATCGAAAAATGGAATTTATAAAAAAGTATGAATACACTTTTTATGAGAAAAAACGTTAATTTAATTTGGCAAAGATATCAACTTTGTATTAGGATTAAATTATGGAAATAAAAGATATTCTTTATAAGCGTTTTATGGCGAGCACAAGTCTTCATCCCGATGTAACTTGGGATGACTTTTGGCTATTGATTAATAACGCTGATACTTTAAATAAAGTAATGGCAATGGAAGAAAGTGGCGGTGAGCCCAATTTGGTTGTCCTAGGAAATAAATGGTATGTAATTGATTGTTTCAAAGAAGCCCCAAGTTGCAGAACCGGAGTCTGTTATGATCGAGAAGCTCGGATAAACAGGAGCAAGTTTCCGCCTTCTTCCTCCGCTCAAGAGGAGGCCGAGAAGATGGGAGTGGATTTATTAACGGAAGTATTGTATTTGGCAATGCAATCTTTAACTGATTTTGATTTAAAAACTTCCAGTTGGCTTCATACGGAAAATAGAATAAGAGAAATGGGCGGAGCCATTTTTGGTGATAAGCGATTTAATCGCACTTTTATCTACCATAATGGGGCGGATTCTTACTACTCGGGAAGAGGCTTTCGAACATTTTTTTCTATAAATTAGTTTAATAAAGTAGTCAAATGTTATATGCAAAAAGAAAAAAGTTATAAATGCATATGAAATTAAAAAAGTAAATTTAACTTTTAACAATATATTGTTACTAGTTTTTTTGCTGTAGTGATCGATATGATTCTCCTTTTAATTTGCTTGGATTGCTTTTATTCCACGGACAATAGGACTTTCTTTTTACAGTATTTGGTATTACTAAAAATTCTTATTGGCTATTAGTTTTACTAATATATATTTTTATTAATCATAATTATGATTTTACCAACATTATGTTGGAAAACCTATTTTGACTATTAATGAATTTAATAACGTTTAAGTTTGGGATATATATAAACGTAAAGTCGTAAGCTTTAATAAAACGGATATTGTTAAAGTAAAGATAAGGTTTAAAAGTTTTTTCTGGTTTAAAAAACCTTTCATCTTAAATGAAAATTTTGGTTATTTAACTATGAAACTAAAAAATGGTAAAACAGTTTTAACTGGACATAATGACGATGTTAAAGGAGTATATAAAGCAAATTCACCCCAAAGGGGCTGACACGAAAATGAAGGATAGTCAATTATCTAATCAATGATATAATTAATATATGGATGCAAGAAAAAAATTATTTCGAGTTAGAGAACCATATAATATTTTGGCTAGTGACAAACTTTTTTTGCAGGCGATGAAAGATAATTGTCTTTATCAATATGCCCATTGCCCTACTTATCGACAGATACTTGACCAGCAAGGGTTTAATCCTCAAAACATAAATACATTTGAGGATTTGGTTAATCTACCTTTTATCCCTACGCTTTACTTCAAACATCATGAACTGTTTTCAATGCCAAGACGAAAAATGATTATCAAAGCCACTTCCTCGGGAACCAGCGGTAAAAGGTCGTTGATTGGTTTTGATTTTGTTTCGCTGATGCGCGGATTTGACATGGTTAAGCGGATATTTAGATATCATCATATATGGTCACTGAAGCCAGTTCGCTTTATTATCTTTGGCTTTGAACCAAACCGAAAAAATAAAGCGGCGATTGCCAAAACCAGTTTTGGCTTTACATTTACGGCTCCGGCTCGCTCAAAGGATTATGCAATTCGCTGGGTGGACGGGGAATATAAGGTCGACTTAGATAACATAAAGAAAACGTTTATTAAATATGCTAGAGGAAGGACACCGGTTCGCACTTTAGGGTTTCCGGCCTATACGTATTTTCTTTTAAAGGAAATGAAGGAAGAAGGAATCAAACTCAAATTACCTAAAGGCAGTATGATGACTTTAGGCGGAGGGTGGAAACAATTTTATAGCGAGAAGGTGGACAAAGAAGATTTTTATCAACTGGCAAAGGAAGTCTTGGGCCTGGACGATAAGCAAATTATTGAATTTTTTGGAGCGGTTGAACACCCGATTCTATATACCGATTGCCGTTATCATCATTTTCATATTCCCGCGTACGGTCGGGTTATTATCCGCGATGTTAAAACGCTTAAACCCGTTAAAGACGGTGAGATTGGCATCATCAATCTTTTAACCCCAATGGTAAAATCGATGCCCATATTGAGCATCATTACCGATGACTTAGGAATCATTCATCGCGAACCCTGTCCCTGTGGGGAAAAGAGTCCCTATTTAGAGATTATTGGGCGTGTTGGCATCAGTGACATTAAGACATGTGCGGTTGGAGCCGAAGAGTTACTCAGGGGGAAGAGCAAATGATTTTAGTGCAAGGAAAAATTCTCCCAAATAGCAACCAACAAGCGATAATAGATCGGCTTTATCCTGAACTTTTGGCGACTTTAAAAAATGTGGAGCCGATTAATGCTGAAATGGTTATTAAAGCGTGCGATATTCTTTATCAACGGGTAGTCAATCACGAGTACGATGATGTTATACTTCCTTTAATAAGCAGTATGAATATTCCGTATGATTTTGTGATGCGGAATGCCGTGTTATTTTCCGCCTCGGGATTAAGGAAGAAAGTTCAGATGGAATTGGAAGATACATCGCCTTCAATGCTGGACGATAACAACACCCGGCAATTTTATCCTTTGGGTATTTTACTGCACATCGCCGCGGGTAATGTCGATGGACTTCCCGCTTATAGTGTGGTTGAAGGCTTACTAGCCGGCAACATCAATATTTTGAAGCTTCCATCGGGGGATAGTGGACTTTCTATTTCCCTATTGAGTGCTCTGATTGAAATTGAGCCCCGTCTAGCGCCGTTTATTTATGTTTTTGATGTCCCCTCCTTAGAAATTGACACGATCAAAACCTTGGCCACTTATGCGGACGGAGTAGTAATTTGGGGTGGCGATGAGGTGAATATCGCGGCCCGCCAATTCGTCGATATTAAAACCAAAATTATCGGTTGGGGGCATAAGTTAAGTTTTGCCTATGTTGACGAAAGCGTAACCGATGAGGAACTTAAGGATTTAGCCTATGGCCTGTGTCTTTCCAATCAGCTTCTATGTTCCTCGGTGCAGGGAATATATGTTGATACGGATGATGAACAGCAATTGTTGGCCTTTTCTAAGCGCTTCTTTGCCCTTTTTAAGCAAGTAAACAATCAGTTTGGTCCGGCACCTTTAGGGGCAATTGGCAAAAACACGATTCGACTGTATAATGACATTCTTGAACAGGGAAATAAGCAAGAAAACATTCTTTTCGGGGACGGAGTGAGTGTGATATGCAAGGAAGATAGCGAACTGGAACTCTCCTATCTTTTTCGCAATGTTTGGATAAAACGCCTTCCGCACAACAGGATAATCGAGGTGCTTAAGCAGCATAAAAATCATCTTCAATCAGTGGGATTAAGTGTAAAAAGAGAGGCATATGAAACCATATCACATCTTTTCGCTCAAGCGGGCTTAGTGCGGATTACGGCTTTAAAAGATACATCGCGTATTCTGGCGGGGGAAGCGCATGATGGCGAGTATCCTCTGCGCCGCTACTCACGGATTGTAGAAAAAGTAGTATTACCTAATACTAGCGAATAAGCGAAGGGCTTTTTTCCTCTAGAAGGCCCTTTTTTATTACTCTTTTCTTGGAGTATGGTAAAATACCGATAGAGAAATAAATTATGAAAATCAGCATTGCTCAAATTAAAGTCATACCTGGTCAACCAAGCATTAATCTATCAACGATAGAACGTTTTGTTAATGAGGCTAAAGAAAACCAGGCCGATATCATCGTTTTCCCGGAAATGTGTGTTGGAGGCTATTTTATGAGTGACCGCTACCTCGACCACGATTATTTAGTTTATTTGGCTTCCTTTAACGAGAAGGTTAAAAATCTCTCAACTGATATCGGTATTATTTGGGGCAATGTATCAATCAATCGCATCGATGGAATCAGCCGGGGACGCGATGGACGGCCCGCCTTGTTTAATACGGCTTTTTTTGCATACAACAAACAATTTGTTAAGCGGGAAAATGGAAGATACGATGGCATCTATGTTAAGCACCTAAATCCCGATTATCGCGTATTTGATGATTCGCGCTTCTTTTTAAGCGGTTTAGAAATTATGCGTGCCAATAATGATTTGCACTCCGAAATGTTAAAACCATTTATTTTTTCTATACATGGTCAAACTACACGCATCAGTTTAGAGATATGCGAGGATTTATGGGATGATGATTATCCTTTTAAAGCAACGGATGAAATTTTAAAAGGGAATCCCGATTTATTAATAAATATATCTTCATCACCTTGGACACTTGATAAAGAAAAAGCCCGCGCACGGCACTTGGCCAAAAAAGCCCAGGTAACAACTATTTATGTGAATGCGGTTAGTCAGCAAGACATCGGCAAGAATATCCTTTTGTTAGATGGCGGCTCAATGGTTTTTGCTGCTGGTGGTAAAGAAATTGCTGCTGCTAATGATCGGTTTAAAGAAGAGCACTTGCTAGTAGATCTTGCTCATCCGATTTTAAATTCTCATCAATATTCGCATACAAAATTGTTTGATGCACTTATCTTTGCTCTACAATCATTTGATGAAACGATGTTTAAAGGTAAAGTAAAGTGGATTATCGGCCTTTCGGGGGGAATTGACAGTGCTCTAAACGCCTCCTTATTAACCTATGCTTTTGGGCGCGACCGCGTACTAGCTTATAATCTTCCAAGCCGTTACAATTCAGTTTCAACCATAAGTAACGCTTCGTTGATTGCCAGTGCCCTTAATATTGAGTTGGTTACCAAAAGTATCGAGCCCTTAATTCAGGCGACTAAAAACTTATTTGAGCATGAAGTATCGGTCGAGGTTGAAGAAAATATTCATGCACGTCTTCGCGGACATCTCCTTTCTTCCTTTGCTCAAGATCAAAAAGGGGTAATATGCAATAACGGCAATAAGCTGGAGATTGCTTTGGGCTATTGCACTTTGTATGGTGATACTATCGGGGCGATATCGCCGCTTGGCGATTTAACTAAGATGCAGATAAATTACTTGGCCGAAGAGATGAATTCCATCCTTGGACGTGAAGTAATCCCCTCAAATCTTATTGCCCGCATCCGTAAAGGAATACCATTTTATGAACTACCTCCGACCGCTGAATTAAAAACCAATCAGATCGATCCGATGAAATGGGGATATCATGATTGGCTGTTAAATCGACTGATGAGTTTTCCGACGCGCGATATTTCGCAACTCCTTACCGACTATGAGCAAAGTAATTTGCCAGAAGAAGTAGTTAATCTTTTAAAATATTACCATTTAGACAACGAAGAGGCTTTTATTGCTGATTTAAAATGGTTTTTAAAGACGCTGGATAACAGTTATTTTAAGCGCATTCAAATGCCTCCGATTGTCACTATTAGTCGCGGTTCTTTTGGCTTTGACTATCGAGAAACACAGGCAAAGATTGAAGAGTTTATCGAGCAATTAAAGTAAGAAAAAAGATAATTTAAAATTAAAAAAAACTCTCGGGGACGAGAGTTCTTTATTATTACCAAATTTTTACCCGTTTATCTTTCTCGATAAACATTCCGTCTTCTTTTTGAAGATCATAAAAACTGATAAAGTGTTCAAAATTTTTAAGTTGAACGTCACACCGTAAATAAGTTGGAGCATGAACATCAATGTTGGTTAATAATTCGACATAAGCCGGATTGGCCTTCATTCTCCAAATGGCAGCCCAGCCCGCAAAGAAATCTTCACTCTTAAATTCAGCATGGCTTTTTCCGGCTTCATATGCACAGGACAAGCCTCCAGCGTCGGCGATGTTTTCGGTAACGGTTAACTTACCGTTGCATTTTGCATTTGTCCCTGGAACTTCTAAGCCGTCGAAAAGCGCAATCATTTTCTCGGCTTTTTCATTAAAGCGTTTAAAGTCTTCTTCCTTCCACCAATTGTTGATGTTTCCATTCTCATCAATTGAGGCTCCATTGGTATCAAAAGCATGGGTTATTTCATGAGCAATTACTGCCCCGATACCGCCATAATTTGCTCCTTTAGCTTGATTAAAATCATAGAATGGACTTTGAAGAATGCCGGCTGGAAAAACAATAACATTGGCGTTTGGATTATAGTAGGCATTGACGATATGTGCCCCCATTCCCCAAAGTTTTTTATCAACTTCCTGCTTATAGGTGGCAAAATCTTCAGCAATAGCAAGTTTATCAAAAGCTAGGCAGTTCTCGGCATAAGATTTGTTTTCCACTAATTGGTATTTATTGAAGACGCTATGGACTTTATCTGGATAACCAATCATAGGAACAATCTTGTCTAGTTTTCTTATTGCCTTTTCCCGCGTTTCAATAGATAACCATTCGATAGTCTTAAGGCGCTTTTGATAAACACGAATAAATTCGTGAACCATAAGTTCAACATCTTTTTTCGCTTCTTCACCAAAATAGCGGTGGCCGAAGTATAATCCAACTACATCCCCAAATTTATCTGACAAGGATTGAAAGGTAAATTTTTCAAAACTAGTGATTTCCTTTTGCCCGGTCAGCATTTGCCCATACGTGGCGGCTAATTTTCTTAAGTCATCGGTTCCAATACCGCTTGATGAAAAATTGAGAACGGTTTTAACAATGTACCAAGCCTTAATTAGAGATAAATCGGTGCCAATAATTTGAGCGAAACTTTCCACATAGCGAGGATCAGTGACAATCACTTCCAAAACCTCTTGCTTGACAACCATTTTTAATATCCGCTTCAAGTTAAAGGGGGCAACCTTTGACTCCAAATCGGTAAAAGAGTAGGGGTTATAATTTGCAATGTAATTTGATTGCTCTTCGGCGCTTTTTGCTAAAGGCACTAGCAGTTTATCGAAAGCCAAAGCGTTAGCAATGATTTCATCCGCTTCATCAATACCGATTTTGGCGAACAATTCTTTAACAATCTCCATCCGCTTCTGAAGAAGTAGTTTACCTTTTGTAAAAGCGGGTGAAGCTTCATCATAGTAACTTTTTTCAGGTAAGAATAAATTAGGCATAGACAAATATAAAGTATTAATCGAAGCATTTTTCATATCGGCATAAATGCTTAATGAAAAGATATTAGGCAATCCTTCTAAAACAAAATCCGCAGTTAATTTTTCTAAATCGGCAATGGTCTTCACTTCTAAAATCCGCGCAACGTAATCTTTAATAAAACCATTACCATCCGCTTCCCGCTTCTTTGTATCTAAAGCTTGGCGGTATAATTTGATAAACTGATCAAACAAAGGATCATTATAAACCGCTGGATCAACACCTTGCTTGGCGAATTCAGCTAAATCCTTCATTAAGGTTTTCTCGTTATTAATAAGAATTTCGATAAAAGCACCGGTAACCGGCTTATCATCAGGAATTTTGGCTTCTTCAAGCCATTTTTGGTTTTGATGCATATAAAAATCATCTTGGGGTCGAATATTAGTCATTTTTATTCCTCTTTTCTTAAAATATGTTTACTACTTTAATCAAGTTATTCTTCTTGAGTAATACTATTCCACCTATAAGGGTAATTAAAAGCTATGAAAGTGGTTTCATAAGCTAATTATCGCCATTACTTGATTATTTTATTCTTTTTTGGTCAGTATCAGGCGCAAAAAGCATGATGCCTTATAGATCAAGGTGGATGTGTTAATATGAAAACGAGGTAAAAATATGGATACATTACGCATGGTTAAACGCATTTTCAATGGTTTTGCCTCCCACGATGGAGCGGGAGTTAAATTATTTCGAGTTATTGGCTACTATGGATATGATCGCGACTTAGATCCCTTTCTTCTTTTAGATAGTTTTGATTCAACTGATTCGAATGATTATATTAAAGGTTTTCCCTTTCATCCCCATCGGGGAATGCAAACGATAACTTATCTTGTCAGTGGCAAAATTGAACATGAGGATAGCCTCGGCAATAAGGGCACGATCAATGATGGTGATGCACAATATATGACATCGGGCAGTGGCATAATCCATCAAGAAATGCCCAAGCCTTCACCCCATATGCTTGGAGTTCAAGTCTGGGTAAATTTACCGGCTAAAGACAAAATGTGTGAACCTCAATATGGAAATATTGAAGCGAAAGATGTTCCTCTAATTAAGGAGGAAGGTAAGGAAATTAGAATTATTTCTGGCTCGTACTTACAATATAAATCGCCATTTCAAGCGCAATATGTTCCGACGAATATTTTAGATATTACACTGGAATCGAAGGCAACCTTTAATTATTCTAGCGCGCGCGACACAACGCTTTTTATTTATCTTTTTAGTGGCAGTTTATCCTTTGAAAATCAAAAACAAAAAGCCAAAGAAAAAGATGCAATTCTTTTCACTTTGGGCGATAAAATAACTGTTAATGCCGAAGAAAAAGGAGCTCGCTTTCTTTTATTTGAGGGAAAGCCTCTTCGGGAACAAGTAGCTTGGTATGGGCCGATTGTAATGAATACTCGGCAAGAGTTAGAATTGGCTTTTGATGAGTTGGATAAAGGAACTTTTATCAAGAGTAAGTAACAATAGGCAATTTGGATAAGGCTAACAAAAGAATTACCTTAAGGTAAGCGTTTTTTTGTGGTGGTTTTATCGGCGAAGCGTATAATAAAAATTTGTGAGATGATAGAAGCATTTATGAAGAAAATTTTAAATCAATTGTTGAAATTCTTGTTGGTTATTATCCTAGCCGCGTTAGTTGGAGCAATCGTCGGAGCGGTTGATGCTTTGTTTACCCAAGGGGTCGAAGAAATCGCCTCGTTAAATATTCATCACGTATATATCTTTACTCCTTTTCTTCCGTTAGCCGGATTATTAATTGTTTTCATATACCAAAAATCAGGGGATAAAACCCGGGGTGGATCTTCTTTGATTTTTAAAGCGGCCCGTTCTAAGGAAGATCATGTTCCCTTGCTTATTGCCCCTATGGTTATTATCGGAACATTTTTGACACACTTATTTGGGGGTAGTTCAGGCAAAGAAGGTGCCGGCATTCAAGTTGGCGCGGCAATAGGTAGTAATTTTGGACGCTTGTTTAAAATAGATGATTTAGGACAAATTCTTCTAATCGTCGGTATCTCCGCCGCCTTTTCCTCTTTGCTTGGAACCCCGGTAGCGGCGATATTTTTTGCCGCCGAAATCACAACCATCGGCTTAGGTAAAATCAAAGCTTTGCTTCCAAGTGCCATCGGTTCGATATCAGCTTTTATTATTAGTCATTACTTAGGATTTGAGAAAATGAGTTTAGGACCAATTGCGATTCCTGAAGTCAGTATTTTTTTGCTATTTAAAGTAGCCATTATCGGTTTTATTTTTGGCCTTTTTGGCTTCTTAGTAGTAAAGGCTTTTAGCCACAGTCATGCTTTCTTTAAGCGCATGATTAAAAATCCCTATTTACGGGTGTTTATCTTTTCTATTCCTTTGGCTCTGCTTTTGATTTTCTGGCATGACGGCAGGTACTCTGGTCTAGGTACAAACCTTATATTAGCCTCATTTAATGGAAGCCAAGTTTATTGGTATGATTTTCTGGCAAAAATGGGACTAACAGTAATTACGCTAGCTATTGGATTTAAAGGCGGAAAACTAATACCGATATTTGCTACCGGAGCGACTTTGGGTGCCGTAATTGCGCCTATATTTGGTTTTAATCCAGTTTTTGGTGCGGCAATTGGCGTAATTGCACTTTTTGCCAGCACAACCAATTCGCTTATTTGGCCTCTCTTCTTTGGTGCCGAAATGTTTGGCTATCAATATATGCCATTCTTTATAACTGTCGCCTTAATTAGTTATTTATGCAATTTTGATAGTTCAATTTATAGCCAAAAGAAGATCGATATGGTTAAAATGATCGAGAAGAATTATATTGATCCAACCCTCAATGAAGACATTAAGTAAATTAAGTCGGTTTTAATTTATTTTCTTTGATATAATGCACCTAACGGAGATATATCATGAGAAAAAATTTTTTGCTATTATTGTCGACTTTTTTACTACTAGCCAGTTGCAGCGTTAACCCAAAGCCTTCAGACGAATCCGGTTTTTCTTCCGAAAATTCGAGCCTTCCTTCATCCGGTCAAATAAGTGAAACTACTTCGGAAGAAGAAACGATCAGTGAGCGCTCTTCAGAATCATCCGAAGTCAACACTCCTGAAGATTCAGCGACTAATTCAAGTGAGTCAAGTTCATCGGAAGAACCTCAATTTATGAATTCAATCAGCGATATATACGCGCTGATTAAAGCCGCTCCACTTGATGACAAGGGTAATAGTGAAGATCAATATGTCGCTTTTGTTGCTCAATATGTCGCTCAAATATCGGCCTCGAGCATGGGTCTGTTCTCAGATGGGAACGATGTTATTCAGGTCTATGGCGAAAAAAGTTTTTATAAGAGCGGAGTGGGAAACTATTATACCGTGTATGGATATGCTACGACATTTAAGTACAAGCCATCAGTTAATCTTTTAAAGATGGAATTCAAACCGAGCGACAGCCATGAGTTGGATTTACCAGCAAGCGAAGTAGCAACTGTTTCTTCCTTGAAAAAGAACAAACGCGAGACGCTAGATATATTTAATCAGGTTTATCATTTTGAGGGATTCCTTGATTTTAAAACTTGGAGTAATAATGACAAGTATGTTCTTATCGATAATATTGGAGATAAAATATACGACGCAAACGCCAAATCATCGGATGCCCTTTATATCTACAATCACGATGAAGACTTATACGATGAAGACTGGGTACTTGCTGATTATTATAAAGCCAAAATTAGCGTTGACTTTGTCGTTCTTCAATATAACACTGCATTCTTTACCTGGCAGATTTTTATCTTTGATGAAACTATAAATTTAGCAGAGTAATAAGAAAAAAAGATTGAGCCTCCTATGTTTCTTAGGAGGCTTTTTATTTCTAATTAAATAAAGAAGATGTAATTCATCACTTTATTTTCTATGATATAATTCAAACATGAACAAAGAAAGCGGTGGTTCTTTTTTTAAGCGCAATGGCCTTTTTATCGCTTTAGGGATAATATTTTTTTCTTTGCTTATTTCAATTGCGGGTCGTGAAATTTACATGCGTCTATCGTATGAACTTCACGAGGTTTATACCGCCGATAATAGCCTATATTTTGCCGTCGGCAAAGGTATGCTTCATGGCTATGCTCCCTATCGTGACTTGTATGAAAATAAGCCACCGATGGTATTTCTTATTTCGGCTATTGCCTATGCTTTGGCGGGAAATTTTTATCTAGTAAATATACTTTGTTTTATTAATATAATTGTGTTGATTATTTTGCCGGTTTTTTTCCTTTGGAAAAATAAATCCAATCGTTCTTTATTGACTACTTGGCTCTTATCTTTTGCCATATTGACCATAAGTCTTCTTTTGGCTTTATATGGTGAGGCAAGGAGTGGGGAGGGACAAGTTGAACTATATGGAGCGACTTGTTTAGCAATTTATTTTTTCTTGGCTTTATCGACTAAGAAAGAGGCAAAGTTCTATCACCCGATAGTTATTTTTAGCGGCATATTTTTAGGCCTCGCTATTATGTTTAAAGAACCGTTTGCCATTATTGCCCTAGTGGGGTCGCTGATCTTATTTAACGATAAGAAAACATTTTTAAAACGGGTAATTTGGCCAGGGATATATGGCATTGTTACTGCATTGGTTATTTTGTTGATAACTAGAAGTTTGCCTTATTACTTTACGATTTATCTCAAGACAATGTTTTCTAATTACGTAGATGGCGGAGAATCATTTCTAGTGGCGGCTCTTAATATTAAACGCCTGATTAATGATTTAGGCAGTTATTCCCTTTTGCTTCCAGCAATTATTATCATTATCTATTTTTATAATTTTGCAAATATGGTTATTAGCTTAATCAAAAAGCCTAACTTAGTTCTACTCGTAAATTTAATAGGACTTATACTTCTTCCCTTCATTGCCTCGTATTCAGTCAGCATTGGTGGACATTTATACAATCATCACTTTGCGACCCCGTTGCCTCTTTATGTGTTAATCGTTTTATATTCATCAACATTTAGGCTATTTCCTCAAACTGTAAAAAGTACGATGGTCGATGAACTTAATTTTGATAGCCTTTTCTCATTGCTTCTTGTCGGATTAGGACTTGGTAGTTTTGCGGGCAATAATGTTTTTAACTACTATCAAGCCACGATTGAAAATACAATTATTATGAAACAAAAAGCCCGTTATTTAGATGAAGTACTCGACGTTTTAAATGTCGATCGCTTTTTGTACATCGGTTTTAATGGCTTTACCCCTTATGCTTATTCTACTCATGATCCTTTAGGCCCCTCCTTTGCGCAAGACCCCAATAATTTCAAAGGGGAAGAAAACTATTTTGTCACCAGCTTTTTCGATGCGCTCCATGAAGCAGAAGTCATTGTCTATAGTCGTAACACATTAGGTCTATATTATGCCGAAGCAATCAATTACATCTATGCCAATTTTACATGGGTAAGTCCGCATGAAGTACTATTACTAACTAAGCCGAGTAGTTTTAACGAAACATTATTTTTTCGTCAAATTTAGCAACTAAAGCTTGCGTGCAATCAATAACTACGGCGATTAAGATAAAGGCGTAAGGAGCAATAACAATGATTGATATGAAAGCCGTTGGTAATAAAATATTCTATTTCCGAAATGAAAACGCAATGAGTCAAAATCAAATTGCTGAACAACTGTTTGTCAGTCGGCAAGCGATTAGTCAGTGGGAACTGGGCAATGCCTTACCCTCTATTGACAATCTCATTGAGCTAGCAAAAATATTTCATACTTCATTCGAAGACCTCTTATGTTTGAATGAAAAAGTGGAAATTGATCCTAATGATTTTTTCAGTGGTCATTCCCGCGATTTTATCATTCGTAAAATCATCGATGGCAGTTTGAAGATTGATCTAGTTGAAAAATTTTATCTATTTTCGAGTTCAGAAAGAATGATTATTCTCAAGGCGATAAAAGAGAAGAAAATGGCAGTAAATTACGATAAACTCTGGCCGCGTTTAGCACAAGAAGAACAGGTTTATCTAGATAGTGGGGTGAATCATAATGGCACCATTCGGCAAATCACGATACATCGATGAAGCATATGATGTCGAAAAAGAGGAAATGCTTGAGCACGCTAATAGCAATGCTGCTTTCCTAGTAAAAAATTTGATTGTAAATGGCTATCAAGCGTCGATAAATAATTACCAGTTATGGAGGAAATAAAAATGAAAATCAATTTAAACCGGATAATGTCGATTCTTCCCTTTTTGGAAAAAGAGGAATTAGATGAACTTGTCGACAAGATTATTAACTCAGAAAATGGCGAATACGAGGGAATTAATATAGTTGGCATAATGCCGTTTCTTGATTCAGAGCAGGCCGATCGGGTGTTTATTAAAATGGTTCAAGTCAAACGCGGTTATCAAAGTTGTGCTCCGTTTGTTAGTGAGGAAGCACTAGATAAGGCTGTCGATATGTATATTGCTAAAGAAACTGATATTGATATTGTTCCTCTTGCTCCATTTATGGATGATGAGAGTATAGGAAAACTTCTTTTGGCGGTTTCAAAAGATCCTAGTTATTCGGTCTCATTAGATGCTTTGCTGCCCTTTGCTGATTCCGATGACATTGATGAATCTTTTGTCGATTATGCCCGTCAAGGTAAAGATATTAAGAGGTGGCTTCCGTTTGTTAGTGATGATGCAATTCATGAATTAGTAGATGCCTATGTGAAAGGCGAGATAAACAATATTGATATCGATGCAATGTATCAATTCTTGGACGATGAAGATATTCGCAAAGTTTTTCGATATCATATGCACCACAGTGATGACCAAAATAATGAAAAGAATGAGTAGTTTTATCGATTGAAGGATACTATCAACTAGTATCCTTTTTTGTTGACCCGTCGCATTTATAATTATATTTTTATTATATTGGTATCTATAGCGGAAAAATGCGATTGATAGTGGTATCATAGTAGCGAGGCTCAAGATTATGGAAACATCAATTTCAAAGCAAACTTTATCACCCAAGACAATGAACATAGTTCTTAAAAGTCAACAGGGTGAAGTAACGGAAAGCATAATATATTCGAAGATTGCTCGTCGTTGTAAGGACGAAAAGAATCGAGCTATTTTAGAGAAGATTTCGCATGAAGAAAAACAGCATGCGGAAATATGGAAACAATATTCCAATCAAGAGGTTAAACCAGACAAAAGAAAAATTAGAAAGTTTACACTAATTAGCCGATTGTTTGGTTTTACGTTTGCTCTTCGCTTGATGGAAAATGGCGAGCATAAAGCGCAGGGAGTATATGATCAACTGAGCAAAGAAATTCCCGAGGCAAAAGAGATTGAGCGTCAAGAAGAAGAACACGAAAACGAATTACTGGCGATGCTTGATGAGGAGCGCCTACAATACGTTGGAGCCATTGTCTTGGGACTTAATGATGCTTTAGTGGAATTAACTGGAGCTTTGGCGGGATTTACAATTGCCTATGGAACTCAAATTAAACTCATTTCACTTTCGGGATTAATCACTGGTTTAGCCGCGGCTTTTTCGATGGCGGCTTCAGCCTTTTTGTCAGCGGATGCCAATGAGGATAAGAACGCTCGTAAATCAGCTGTATATACGGGTATTGCTTACCTAATCACAGTTATCCTGCTTATTCTTCCCTATCTTATTTTTGGTTGGCTAAATGTTCCTTATGGTCAATGGTATGCGTTAGGTATAATGCTAGCCGTGGTGGTATCGATTATCGCCCTCTTCAATTACTATATTTCCGTTGCTAAAAATTTAAAATTTTCAAAGCGTTTTTTCCAAATGATGTTTATCAGTTTAGGAGTAGCTGCCTTTTCTTTCCTTATTGGCTTACTGGTAAAACAAGTTTTTGGAATTAGCTTATAAAGGTATATAAAAATGAACATTCTCAACGTCAGCAATATCCGAAAATCTTTCGGATATTCGCTTCTTTTTGACCACATTTCTTTTCAAGTTAACGATGGTGATCATCTCGCAATAATTGGTGAAAATGGAACTGGCAAGTCGACGATATTAAAAATGATAATTGGTAAAGAGGAAATTTCCCTTTCAGAAGTTGGTGAAAAAGGAACCATCGTCATTGCCAAAAATCGGCGTGTAGGCTATCTGTCGCAAGATGTTATCAGTTCCATCGATAATACCCTCTATGAAGAGGCCGCGCTTGTTTTTCAAGAAGTCATCAATCTTGAAAAAGAGATAGGCATTATCTCAAAAGCGGTCGCAAACGACCCCGATAATGGTGATTTAATAGATCAACTTGGCCGCAAAATGAGCTCTTTTGAAGCGCAAAATGGCTATGACTATCACTATAAAATCGATACAATGCTGCATAAGTTTAATTTTTCTGATGAAGATTTTTCGCGTCCAATATCAACTTTTTCCGGTGGGGAAAGAACTAAATTAGCTTTTGCCAAATTACTCTTGAATGAACCGGATTTGCTGATTCTTGACGAACCGACAAATCATCTTGATGTTTCCACAATCGATTGGCTTGAAAATTACTTGAAGTCCTATCATGGAGCGATTCTATTTGTTTCTCATGACCGGTATTTTATCAATAACGTAGCTAATCGAATTATTGAATTAGAAGAGGGCAGTATCGAAGAATATAGCGGCAACTTTGATTATTACTTACATGAAAAACAATTGCGATTTGACTTAAAGAAGCGCCAATATGAAATTCAAAGGCGAGAAATAGAAAAAATGGAGCGCTTTATCGCCTTCTATAAGCCTAAACCCCGTTTTGTTTCACGGGCTAAAGATCGGGAGAAAAAATTGGCGCGAATTCAAAGAATTGATGCGCCGAAAGAAAAGGTCAATCACCTAAACTTTAACTTTGAAGGTGAAGGCCGCGATAATAAGAAAATTTTGGAGTTTATTGATGCTGATTTTGGCTATGATAAACCATTGGTAAGTAATGTTAGTGGCCTTCTTTTTGGACAAGATAAGTTAGCGATTATGGGTGATAATGGTGTCGGTAAGACAACAATTCTTAAGACTATTCTTCAAAATATTAGGCCCCTACATGGGCGCATTCGCGAATTTGGGCAACTTCGGATAGGCTATCTTCAACAAAATGATTTTGCTTTGGCAAGCGAAGAAGACTTACTAACATATCTTACAGATCAATTTCCAACATTGGGTGAAAAAGACGGTCGCAATCACTTGGGGAAGTTCGGTTTTTATGGCGACGATGTTTTTAAAAAGATATCCGTTCTTTCTGGTGGAGAAAAAATGCGCCTCATTCTCTCTATCATTGTTTTAAGAAAATATGATTTGTTGATTTTGGATGAACCGACAAATCACTTAGACTTGATGAGTCGTGAATCACTTATTGAGGCAATGCAAAACTTTGATGCGGCAATTATTTTTGTCTCGCATGACCGGTATTTTATCGATATGGTAGCCAATCGCATTCTCTATATCCGTCGCGACGGTTATTCTTTCTTTGATGGCTCATATCAAGAGTTTAAGCCTCAAGAAGAGAAAATTGTTGAAGCACAAGCAAAAAAAACTATGCCAGCAATTGAAAAGAAGAGTACAAATATTACTCCAAATAATAATCGAATTAATAAAAAGCGAATTCCCATTATCGAGAATCGCCTTCGCGAAATTGAAAAAGCCGAGTATCAAGAAGAAAATTATATGGACCACCAGAAAATGGCCGTTTTGGAAAAAGAAAAGACCGAACTAGAGACGGAGTATTTATCGCTATTAAGTGCACTTGAAGAAGAGAACTAAATTGGCTATATTTATTATGATTGAGGAGCCGCTATGGATCTATTTCAAAAGATGTTATTTGTCTTCATGTTTGGGGCGGTTTTGGGATGGCTTCTGGAGTTTGCTTTTCGTTCACTCAAGAGTCATCGCTTTATTAACCCCGGCTTTTTAGTCGGCTTTGCTCTACCAATTTATGGAGTGGGAGCAACCATTCTTTACTTATTATCCTCGTTTGAAATTACTTTTATTGATAAGTCTGCTGTTTATTTTCCATTTCTACTTTTTGCGGTGGCGACATTAGTAATGACACTTATTGAGTTAGGCACGGGCATTTTCTTTTTAAAGGTTTATCATACCCGGCTTTGGGATTACACCAAGATGTGGGGAAACTATAAGGGGGTTATTTGTCCCTTGTTTTCACTGATTTGGGGTTTAATATCGGTTGGATTTTACTACTTATTATTTCCCTTAATAAATAGATTGATTGCCCAATATTTCATCGGGTCTTATCAATTGATATTTTTGGGCTTTGCTTACGGCGTTTTTGCGGTTGATGTTGGATATTCCTTTGACTTATTTGGGCGCATTCGGAAAAAAGCCTTGGAACTCCGAAATGAGTATAATTACGAAAATTTAAAAGTAAAAGCCAAAGAGTTCTTTAATAAAAAACGGGGTCGACCTCATTCACCATTCCTTTTCCGTCTTTATACGAGTGTAAAGCGGTATTTAAATGAAAATGACGAAAATGGATCACATAAGCCAGAAAAAGACTCATCAAAGGGCAAAAACAACCAACAGTAGATAGAAAAAACAACCTTTGGTTTATAAAAAGCAATGATTTACAACTAATAATCGCTGTTTTTTACTTGAAATAACCACCAAAATAGAATTGTTTTCAAGGAGGAAACAACGATGGAAGAAAAAGAAACATTTGCCAGTAGATTAGCAAGTAAGCGAAAAGCTAAAGGTTTTACGCAGGAACAATTAGCTGAAAAAATGGGCGTCTCACCTCAAGCAGTTAGTAAATGGGAAACAGGAGCAAGTTATCCTGATGTTACCCTATTAAGTGATTTGGCTACTGTGCTTGATACAAGCATTGACGAATTACTTGGGAAAAAAGAGCCTGCGCCCGAAGTTGAAGTCGTAAATTTGGAAAAGCGCAAAGATATAAACAGTATGTTTCTGCGGGTGAAAGTTGTGGATACGGATGATCGAGTTTCGATTAACCTTCCGATGAGCATTGTCGTTGCTGCTTTAAAAGCGGGGGCAAAGCCAACATTCTCCGGAAATGACACACTCAACAGTATTGATTTCAAAGCCATTATTGATTTGGTTGAGCAAGGAGTCGTGGGGAAGATTATGGAAGTAAATAGCAAAGACGGCGCGACTGTTGAAATCTACGTTGAGTAGGTGGCTATGAAATTAATTATTAAAGGCAAAGGACAACCGAAAATTAAATTATGGTTACCCCTGAATAAAACGGTAATCGGGATGATTATGCGTCACGCCGTCGATGAACCTATCGATTTTGATTGGAAACCACTATTTAAAGAGTTGAAACGATTTGCCAAAAAACATCACGGCTTTGTTTTGCTAGAAGTCCATAGTAAAGATGGTGATTGGGTTGAAATCCGCCTATAGAAAATATGGGTTTAAACTAGCGTAAAAGCTAGTTTTTTAATTATCAGGTGCATTTTTAACAGTTTTAACCGGTTTATGCTATTATTTGAGAGGAGATGATAAAAATGAACCTCTTTTTAAAAATGTATGATCGTGTATATCAGTCTATATTTTATTTGGCCTCATTTGTGCTTAATTTTAAGGAGCCAATAATCATTAAAGGGCCAGGATCAATTAAGGAAATTGCTCCCATTTTAAGAGAAAAAAGGATAACGCGCGTTCTTCTAGTTACCGATCAGGGATTGTACAAATTAAAACTGCATGATCCAGTGATAGAGGCATTAAAACTCGGCGGTATTGATGCGCTTACTTATCACGATACTGTCGCCAATCCAACAATTGATAATATCGAAAATGCGCTTCATCAATTTGATGAGTTTAAAGCCGAAGCGATTATTGCCTTTGGAGGCGGATCGGCTATTGACTGCGCAAAGGGTGTGGCAGTACGCGCCACAAATCGCAAAAAGACAATTCCCATGCTCAAAGGTGTTTTAAAGGTTCGTCATCGGAAAAAACTTTTGATTGCAATTCCAACTACGGCGGGAACGGGCTCAGAAGCGACGGTTGCGGCCGTGGTAACAAACCCTGAGACGCACGAAAAATATGCAATTAATGATCCCAAACTAATTCCTGATTATGCGGTTTTAGATCCTAATTTTTTAATAAAACTACCTGCCAATGTTACTTCCACGACGGGAATGGATGCTTTGACGCATGCTGTCGAAGCCTATACTAATCATTTTCAAGTCAAAAAAAGTCGGCGCTTAGCTATCGAGGCGATTAAACTTATTTTTGATAATCTTGAATTATCATACAAAGAACCCACCAATCTTGTGGCGCGCGAAAATATGCAGATGGCCTCATATTATGCGGGTGTTGCTTTTACCCGTGGCTATGTTGGTAACGTTCATGCGGTAGCTCATACTTTGGGTGGTTTTTATGGCGTTCCCCATGGGCTTGCCAATGCCGTTATTCTCCCTCATGTAATGCGCTACTATGGAAGTAAAGTTACAAGACGGTTGGCTGAATTAGCGGATGTGGCGGGAATTACTACAAGGACGATGAGTCGCCAAATGAAAGCCCAACTGTTTATTGAGGCTATTGATGGCCTAAATAAGCGAATGAATATACCCGAGCGTTTCCATGAAATTATTAAAGAAGATGATATTTCTTTAATGATTGAAAGGGCCTACCACGAAGCAAACCCTCTTTATCCAGTACCGAAGATTTTTTCTCGTCAAGATTTTGCTAATATATATCATCAAATTCAAGATTAATGCGAGTTTTTACATTGACTCTTTTATTTGCAAGCGCTTTCGATTAATATTAGACTTGTTAAGGAAGAGGAAAATAATATGAAAATAAATACGACTTTTTCTAGTGATAAAGTTCCTACTCGTACTAAGTGGCTTTATCCCCTTTCAGGTATCGGTCGCGATATGGCCTATACTTTGGTTTCATTATTTCTTATGACCTTCATCCAATATACGATGGATGATATAGGCGGCTATGACAATAAAATGCTGGCTTTCACCATCTTTTTGGTCCTGTATCGCGTTTGGGATGGAATAAATGATCCGATGATGGGAACAATCATTGAAAACAGCCGTTTTAAAATGGGTAAGTATAAGCCCTGGATTCTTATCGGAGCCCTCTTTAATTCTATATTTTTAGTGTTACTCTTTTCGGTGCGCTTATCTGGTTGGTGGTATGTGGCATTTATCGGTGTGGTTTATTTCCTTTGGGAAATAAGTTTTACAATGAATGACATTGCCTATTGGTCACTATTACCGTCCTTAACTAGCGAATCAAAACAACGAGGCCAAATAACGACGCTAGTATCCGTTTTTGCCGCCATCGGGGCGTTTATTTCCGGGGGGCTTATTCCTTTTCTCAGTGGTCGCTTTGGCTTAATTGACCTTTATCGGTTTTTCTCGATTATCGTTGCAGTTACCTTTTTGATTTGTCAGTTGGTTCTCGTTTTCTTTACTCAAGAAAGAGAACGTCCGCAAATAGTTGAGGAAGAAAAACAAACATTAGGCGACATGTTTAAAGTTATTTGGCATAATAAGCAACTTTGGGTGATGATGATTGCGGTCACTTTATATTACTTAGGTAGCGCACTGCTCAATGCCTTTGGTTTAAACTACTTTTATTTTGCTTATGGATTTAAAACTGGCGCTGATAACATGACTTTATTTACGATTGTTTATGCGCTAAGTTCCGTTTTATCGCAAATGTGCTTTCCCTTTCTTCAAAAGAAAATGCGGCAGAATACGATATTGGCAATGTCCTTTTATATTATGACGATTGGTTATGCGCTTTTCTTTGTAATGGGATTAATTCCTGCGTTAAATGGGACAGCACCAAATTTACTGGCGATGTTAATTCTCGGCTTCTTTATTTTCGCCGGTCAAGGAATTTTCTATATGGAACTTCTCATTATGATGACTAATACCATCGAATATAATGAATGGACAACGGGTAAAAGAAACGAATCTATTATTTTCGCTGCCCGACCTTTTGCCGCCAAAGTATCCTCTTCCTTGCAAACACTTCTGGTTTATGTAGTTCTCCTTGTTGGTGGCGTTTATTCGGTAACCCAACAAATCAGTGGCATTCAAATCGAAGGAGCACGGGAAAATTGGACTCCGGAGGCGATAGTTAATGCTTCAAGCAATTTGATAACGAGTTCACCTAATCGCCAAATGGGAACCATTGCCATCTTGTTTGGTATGGCAATAATTCCTATAGTGCTCTATGGAATAGCTTACTTATATATGAAACGTCGCTATCGGATTAACGAAGAAAACTATCAACGAATGGTAGCGGATATTAATCAGGGAAAATTCAGTAAAGAAAATAAACTTTAATAAAATAGATCGGCCAATTCGCCGATCTATTTTTCTTTTTCCATTGAAGTTAATTTAGAATATTTTCATCCGATTTTATCAATACATCTAAGCCATCACGTTTAGTAACAAAACCATGTTGCTCAAAGAACTTTAAGGGCTTGCCCGGAAAATTATAGTTTCGGGGGTCAAAGCTAGGCTGCTTTTTAAGAAGCAAATTGTAGGTGTTTGACCAATATGCCCAACCTTCGTCATTTAAGGTGTCATTTATGATCGAGCGAACATCATCAAGGATCTCATCCAAACTTGCCATTTCATTAGAAGTGTTTTCATCTTTCTTGACAGGATTCGGCTTGCTCTTGCGTCGTTTTTCCTTAATTTTCTCATCTGCCTGTTTAATCTTGTCTAGATAAACAAAGGTGTGACAGCTATTCGCAAGCGCACGTGGGGTCTTACTTTCGCCCATGCCGATGACACGGCATCCCCCTTCCCGCAGCCGGTTCACAAGCCGGGTAAAGTCTGAATCACTACTGACAAGAATAAAAGTATCAATCGTATCGCGATAGAGGATATCCATCGCATCAATAACTAAAGCAAAATCCGAACTAGATTTGCCTTTAACTGGAGAATACTCTTGCTTTTGAACTAGCGAATAATCGATACATACATCTTTCCAAGCTTTTAAACGTGATTCTGACCAATCGCCATAAATATAGCGAAATGCAATATTTCCTTGCTTATTGGCCTCATCAATAATGTAGGTGATGTAACTAGGAGAAATATTCTCCGCATCGATTAGTACGCAGACATTTTTTTCGCGACTGTCATAATTTGTTGCCATAAATGCTCCTTATTTTATTTCAAACTCTATTTTTTGGCTTCCATAATATGGAATTTCGACCTGAAGATAGCCGACACCTTTTTTCCCATTAGCATTTCGAATGATAATTGAAGTTGCTCCTCCCACAAGACCATCTGCCTTTAAAGAAAGAAGAATAATATTATTCGAAGTTTTAATGTGCAAGGAATTAAAAGCGTAACTGACACGATTGTTAAATTGATCGAGTAATTCAACTCTAACTAATACCATATCATATGTTGAATCAACTTTTAATTCCGTCTTTGAAGGTGTTAAAGCGATATGAAAAGATAAAGAAGGCCCATATTCCTTGCTAATAATGGGGGCATTATCTCGATAACCAACAAAGCGATATATCACCTTGTCACTTCCCCAATTGCTGACATATTTGTTCCAAAGGTCAACTAAATCAGCATGTTTAAGATGATATTTGGTCATTAAAAAGGCCATCTTAAGTTGATGAATAATAGAAAGCCGATTGGCTCCGTGGGTGCCAGCATAGTTTAAGATATTTTTAAGTGTTTTTTGATCACGCGTGGTGAAACGTTTATCTTGATCAAGTTCACTTGAAATGTAGGATTTGATAACTACCGGAGGATGCGGAAGGTGGGAAAAGTGTTTTTTGTCGGGGTAAAAATCTCCAATTAGTTCATCATTTTTATAAACGCGGACAAATTCAGCGTTTGTCAATACCATTGCCGGTGGAAGTAGCGCTTCCGGATATTCGCCAATATTCATTGAAGATAAAACGCTAAGTACCGGTTCATTAACTAATTGAGACCGATAAACATCGGCTGCCATCTTATCATTTCGAAAAATATCAACCACTCCGTGATAACAAATATGATCCCCGCTGCCAAAATTCTGATGGGTCTGATAATCGGCATAACACCAACTTAAAAAAGCATCAATTGATTTATGGCGATAAGCAGAATCTAGAACTTGAAGATGACGCTTAGCCTGTTCCAAACGATGATTTTCATCATCAAAACTCTTGGTTGGAAACATATGACCATTGTTTTCCGTTACAATATAGGGCTTATTTTTCTTAAGAAAAGGAAGAACTTTTCTCGGATGCAAAAGACCCTTGTTCGTTCCGTCATGGGAAAAGTCATTAAATGCATAGACATCTTCAAGCAATTCGCTATGAATAAAGTTTCTTACTCCAGTTGTTGGTCGACTAGAATCTAACTCATGCGCAAGATGGTTAGCTTTCAAATATAATTCATGATAATCATTTGATTCATTTATTCGAATCGAGTGTAAGACTACCGATGGATGATTATAGTCAAATACAATCATTCTATGAAGAAAATCTAAGTATTGCTCTTGCCAACTGTAATCTTCACCAACAAATTGCCAACCCGGCACTTCATCGATAACTAGAAGTCCGATATCATCACAGCGATTTAAAAAATGACGCGATGGCGGGTAATGGGAACAGCGGACAACATTGAGCCCTAAGTGATATTTTAAATAATCAGCATCAAATTCTTGGAGACTCTTGGTCGCGGCATAGCCAATATAAGGAAAACTTTGATGACGATTTAAACCAATTAATTTACGATATTTACCATTAAGAAAAAAGCCTTGGGAAGTAAACATGACAGTGCGAAAAGCAAAACGCATGTCATTAATTATAAGCTGGTCTTTAAATTGGATTACCGCGCGTAATTTATAAAAATAAGGTTCTTCTGGTGTCCAAAGGTGAGGGTTAGGAATGACGAAATTATCAGTTTCAAAAACGGCTAATCGTTTGTCGTCTTGATATATTTCGTAATAAACCTTTAAAGCCAGATTTTTGGAATTATCCAATTGATGCTTTATTTCAACATGACCATCCATTCCAGCGGAAACTAGTATTTCTTTAAAAAAGAAACTTTCACGTTCCTCTAGATGCACTTCGCGATAAATGCCTCCATAACTTAGGTAGTCTACCGCGCCCCCAAAAGGGGGTATTTTTTTATCTTCGCTAGCATCACAGATGACAACTAGGCGATTATCTAAGGCCTGCAAAAAGTGAGTAACTTCGACTTCAAAAGGAAGATAGCCCGAAACAAAGTGTCCCACAAAGTGATTATTTATATATATATCGGCTTGAAGCATTAGTCCTTCAAAAACGATAAAATATCGTTTATTGTCCTTCAAATCTTTTAGATCAAATAGCTTTTGGTACATAGAAACAAATTGATAATCTTTTTCAGAGAAATAATTGATGGGTAGTATTTTGTGAGTGTGAGGAATATCAATCGTCTGCGCACTGCTAGGAAAGGAAGATAAAAAGGCCTGATCATAATGATCAATAAATTGCCATCCATTATTTAAATCTAGATGCATAATTCCAACCTCTTTTATAAACTTATTTTAGCATAAACAGTTATTTATAGTTATAATTAAATAAGAGGATGCTTTCATGGTAGAAAATAATCAAAATGAAGTCTTTCATTTGGCAACCAAAAATACCAGTTACATATTGCGCGTTGATGAATCTAAGCATCTCCGCCACGAGTATTTTGGTGGGCGAATTAAGGAAAAACTAAATTATAATTTTGCTTTTTTTAAGGAAAACTTCCCTCGCGGAAGTGCGGTCGTTTACGATGAGAAAAAATACCCTGGACTCAGCTATGATCAAATCCCACTCGAACTTGGTCTTGCAGGTAAAGGCGATTATCGTGAGCCATCTATTGTTCTTGATAGCCTAGACCAATCGGTTTTTGATTTTAAAGTCACAGCGATTAGTGAAGAAAAAGAATTTATTGCTAGTTCATTTCCATCACCCCATCATCCAGATCAAGTTTTAATAATTGAATTAACTGATGATTTTAGTGGTGTGAAATTAATGCTTCAATATGGGGTATTTGAGTCCGTAGATGTTATAGTTCGTAACATCACAATTGAAAATGGTGATAATAAATCGATTAGGGTTCGAAAAATAATGAGTTACAATCTCGACTTTGCAAATCATAACTATGAGTTATGGACGACGTATGGCAGTTGGATTAATGAGTTTAACATTGCTAAGCAAGAAATAAAGCCGGGAATTTATACTAACGATAGTAAAACGGGGTCTTCTAGTTCTCGCCATAATCCCTTTTATTTAATCAAGGAAGCTGAAACCACTATGAATCAAGGGCCAGTATATGGTTTTAATCTGGTGTATAGTGGCAACCATTATTCAGCAGTAGAGTTATCCGCTTTTAATAACTTGCGGATTCAAGGGGGAATAAATCCGTTTGATTTTCAACCCATATTAGAACGAAAAGCAAAACTGGAAATGCCATTTGCCATTATGACCTTTTCTAATTTGGGAATTAATGGGATGAGTGATAATTTTCATCGCTTTATTCGAAAGCATATAGTACGGTCCAATTTTGCTTATAAGCCTCGCCCGATAGTCATTAATAATTGGGAAGCGACCTATTTTGCTTTCTCTGATTCCAAAATAAAAAGCATCATGGATGGAGCAAAAAAAATGGGCTTAGAAATGTTTGTTCTTGATGATGGTTGGTTTGGAAAAAGAAATAATGACTTATCGGGTCTAGGCGATTGGAATGTAAATACCAAAAAACTTCATCATGGGCTCCAAGGTGTAGCCAAATCAACCAGTAAAAGAAGCCTTTCATTCGGCCTTTGGTTTGAACCTGAAATGGTCAATGAAGATTCGGATTTATATCGGGCTCATCCCGACTGGGCAATCCAAACTAAGTATGCTTCGCCATCCGTAGGCCGTCACCAGTTGATACTAGACCTCAGTCGCGAAGAAGTACAAGATTATGTTATAGAGTCAGTCAGCAAGCACCTAAGGAAAATTCCAATCAAGTATGTGAAATGGGATTTTAATCGAACAATTTCCGATGGTGAAAGCAAAGTCACACCGGCTCTAGAGTTGACCTACCGCTATTATGTTGGTCTATATCGCGTACTGGCCATCCTTACTAAGAATTTTCCCGATGTTATTTTTGAAAATTGTGCTAGTGGAGGAGGACGTTTTGATTTAGGAATGCTCAGTTATTTCGATCAGACATGGGCCAGCGATAATACTGATGGCTATGAGCGGATCAAGATTCAAAGTGGAACAGCATTAGCTTATCCGCTTTCAACTATTTCCAATCATGTTAGTGCCACCCCATCGCACCAAATGTTGCGCATAACTTCTTTTTATCGGCGATTTGTCGCTGCTTGTTTTGGCGTTATGGGATACGAATTAGAAATCAGCGGTCTTTCACCTATTGAAAGACGGTGGATGAAGAAAAATATAGTTTTTTATAAGAAACATCGCTTGCTTTTTCAATTTGGCAAGTTTTATCAAATGAAGGCTTTTTCACCTCAAGGCGATGCTTGTTTTGTCGTCGAAAATGAGGATAAATCGGAGGCGATAATCGGTTGTTTTTATGGCTTGCAACTGAGCGCTCCGGGGAATGATTTTATTCAAGTCCCTGACTTAGACAAAGAAAGTTTATATCAAGTCGAGGTCCTCCCTAATCCCCATCGTTTAAAAACTTTTGGTGGTTTACTTAAAATGGCCCTGCCATCTTTCATAAAACCCGATGGAGCGATAGTAAATTATCTTAACCAAAGGAAATCCGTTGAAGAAATAATGAAGCTGCCATATGAAGAGAAATACATTATTGATGGGGCATCACTTGGTAGCGGGGCATTGCAGCTCAATCCTCAATGGATGGGTAATGGGTTTAATGAGAAGACGCGAGTCTTGGGAGATTTTGGGGCCGACTTAATATATGTTAAGAAGATAAAATGATAAAAGCGATTATATATTTTTCTTGCACAGGTATTCAATCCAAGTCTACCAACGAAGTTGACAATGTTATATAATGAAAAACTGAGGTGGCAAAAATGCTAAATAAAACTATTGAGAAATTATTGATTTACGCCTCTTTTCATCTTGACTTATCAAATGAAGATGTCATCTATGTCCGGAATATTCTTCTCGACCTTCTTCATCAAGATAGTCCTTTTGAAGGGGAAATTAACATTTCTGAATTGAAGGGACTCAAAGTTCCCGATTTAATTATTAAAGAATTACATGCTGAATTGAAAAAGAATAAATTTGGTGATGATGGGGAGATTGATCGTTTGATTGTCCGCATTATGGGCCTAGTGACTCCATTACCGAGCGCTGTTATAAAAAAGTTCAGTGACCTATATCGTAAAAATAAAGTAAAAGCCGTAGATTATCTTTATGATTTAGAAATTAAGAATGATTATATTCAGAAAAGTAAAGTTGATCAAAATTTGCTTTGGACAACGTCTTTCCCCAAAAATAATTTGGAAATAACCATTAACTTATCTAAGCCGGAAAAAGATAATAAGACTATAGCTCTCAGTCGTAAACAAAAGGAGAACTTCGCCTATCCGCAATGTCTTCTTTGCAAAGAAAATGAGGGGTATGGCGGAAGAAATAACCACCCCGCTCGGGGAAATATTCGCTTGATTCCGCTTCGACTTGACGATGAGATTTGGTATCTGCAGTATTCACCTTATGTGTACTACGATCGGCACTGTATAGTTTTTGAAGGCGTGCATGAGCCGATGACTATTAGTCATCGCACATTGTCAAAGTTATTCGCTTTTGTTGACCAATTTCCAAACTTTTTCATCGGCTCAAATAGTGACCTGCCAATCGTAGGTGGCTCAATTCTTAATCATGAACATTTTCAAGGCGGCGCCCATGAAATGCCTTTGATGCGGGCTCCAATTAGAAAAAACATTCATCTTCGGCGTGAGCATCGGGTTTCATTATCAATTCTTGATTGGTATAATTCCGTTTTGTTGTTAAAGAGCCGTAATAAACAAGCTTTGCTGAGTGTTGCTTACCCGATTATTGATGCTTGGCGTAACTATAGTGATGTGGATGCGGACATTATTGCTAAAGAGGGCGAAGACCAACACAATACAGTCACTCCAATTGTTCGCAAGATAGGCTCGACGTATCATATGTATATAATCCTTCGCAATAATCGAACGGATAAAAACTATCCGGATGGTATTTTTCATGCGCATCCAGAGTATCATCACATAAAAAAAGAAGGAATTGGTCTTATCGAGGCAATGGGGTTATTTATTCTTCCTGCCCGTTTAAAAAGACAACTAGAAGAAATTGAAACTTTCTTTGTTGAAAAGAAACAGTCGGTTTCCGATTTTGTGGAACAAAGACCAGAATACGAGGCTTTCAAGTCGCTATTGAAGCAAATGGATTCTTTGGCCCCGGAAACGAATTATCATAATTATTTAATTGAGCACATAAACACTACTTGCCAAGGAATATTAGATAATACAGCGGTCTTTAAAAGCACGGAAAAAGGACAGGAAGCATTTTTAAAATTTATAAAAACACTTTCGATATAAAAATATGCACTTGCAAGAAAAACGAAAAATAGCTTTAATAAACGGGTTTATGGGGACTTTTCATACCCAACCGACTCGTTTCTTTTCTTCGCCGGGAAGAATGGAAATGATGGGTAATCATACAGATCACAATCATGGTTTGGCGTTAGCGGCAGCGATTGATTTGGATATTTTTGCTGCGACCAAACCTAATGATTTGGGTCTAATTCGGGCGATATCAAACGGATTTCCTGCTTTAATTGAAATTAATTTAGATGAATTAGAACCAATTAAAAAAGAGCAGGGGACATCCACTTCTTTAATTCGCGGAGTAGCCAGTCGCATTAAAAACAAAGGGTACAACATTTCCGGTTTTGATATCTATATGGATTCGGTTATTCCTCGGGGCGCGGGAGTGTCGAGTTCAGCTGCCTATGAGGTCTTGATTGGAAAAGTTATTTCGACACTTTTTAATGATGATAAAATTAGTAAATTTGATTTAGCGGAAGCCGCTCAATTTGCTGAAAACACCTTTTTTGGCAAGAAAAGTGGGCTTTTAGATCAAATTGCAGTTGCCGAAGGCGGTCTTTCCTTAATTGATTTTCAAAATCCCACGCAACCTACTGTTCGCAATATTAAATTCGAAGACAATGATTATGAGATTATTATTGTTAATCCGGGTGGCAATCATTCTAAGCTAACGAATCTTTATGATGAAGTCACCAAGGATATGTCTAAGGTGGCCAAGGTTTTTAAGAAAAAGTACTTACGGGAAATTTCCTTTAGTGAGTTTCTTGTCGCTAGTCCGATTATCTACCAAAAAGTAGGGGGCCGAGCTTATCTAAGAGCTAATCATTTTTTTGAGGAAAATATTCGGGTAAGTAAAGCGGTTGAAGCTATGGCCAAAAAAGATTTAGCGTTACTTAGAAGACTTATTATTGCTTCTGGCCGTTCTAGCTATGATTTTCTAGATAATTATACTTATCCAGGAGACCGAACGGCTAGTTTGAAAACGGCCTATCATCTTTCAATTAGAAGATTTCATAATGGGGCTTTTCGTGTTCATGGAGGTGGCTTTGCTGGAACATTACTCGCTTTTGTTTTAAAGGAAGAAACGAGCAATTATATAAAGATGATCGAAAGCTTTTTTGGCCGGAAACGGGCATACATTGTGCATATTCGTGATGAAGGGGCGACGGAAGTTTTTTAATTGTTAGGGGGGTTTGAAAATGAAATCGGATGAAAAAATAAGTGAGGTTACGCATCAATTAACGGGTGATTTGTTATCCGACCGAAAACTCTTAGAAAAAGCAATTATTTCGGAAAAACAAAATCCTCAAGATGCCGTTTATCTTTCTGGATTACTTAGTTTATACTATTTTTCGAGTGATTTTGATAATATCGATCAATTTCTTTCATTTCTTTTAAATGATGATTTAGGAGCTGATAATCTTACGATTGCTTTAAAGGCGTTAGAAAATTCCGGGCAGTTAGATCGAGCGGCGTTTTTAGCGACGCATGGAATTCACGCTTTTGAAGAAAGCATAGATAAAAGCGATCTTTTTCCTCCAGTAGCGGGTACGGACTATCGCAACTTTAACAACCGCATTGAAGAGATATTGTATCTGAATGATAATAACGAGAATCATCAATTAATTCGGCCGAAAATGAATTACAGTAACCTTTACCAGCGGTTTGCAAACATTATTTTGAAACAAGATGATGCCAAACAGGCGGAGATTGCCACAAAGAAAGCTCTCGAATGGAATCCATATAATGTTGATGCCTGGTTGACAGGTGCGGAAGCGAGTTTGGAATTGTGCGATTTAGCGGGGTTTTTAGATAAAACCAAAAAAGCTCTTTCCTTTTGCTATAAACCCAATCGTTTAGCCCAGTGTTACAATAATTTTGGACGCTATTATGAAAAGATGCAATTGTTGGATGTAGCGCTTGCGTGTTATAGTTACGCTTTTTCCTTACAGCAGGTTGACGACTATCGCGAATCCTTAGATCGAATGATGAAATTATTAAATATAGCGCAAATGCCTTCGGCCAAGTCGATAATAGCAACATTAAACAAATATAATATTCCGCTTAATACTTCACAAAGTGTTGTGCGCGCCGCCTATTTGTTAGGTAAGATTTATTATGAAAGAAAAAATTATGAAAATGCACTCAAGTATCTTTCAATCGCCTATTCGCTTGCGGATTTACCCGAAGTCAAAGCCCTTATCGACGAAATAACCAGTTATTTAAATTAGTGTTTTTCTCGCACCATGAATAAAGAAATGATATATTACTAGTAAATGAGGTTAATGAAGTATGAATGATGAGCAAATTAAAGCGAAAATTGAAAAGACTTTAACCGGCAACCGTTTAAAAGATCGGCGGTTTTTGATTTTGGAGTGGCAAGCGCTTAGCATTTCCTCATCCTTGCTTTCTAATGGCGTTCTACAGTATGTTGAAAATCAAATTGATGAAGTTTTACCTTTAAATATAAACCGCTTTACCAAAGATATGGAACTTAATCCCGACCTTTGGGTGGCTTACTTGCTTCATCGAGCAGGACAGTATACTAATGGATATCCATTAGAGAAGGCTTTTAAACTTTGCCGGTTAGCGGTTAATGAATTAGAGAGCCACAATCCGCGAATTAACGATCAAAAAATGCAATATTTTGCGGTCGATGATCCATACGAGGAAACTTTAATTAAGAGTGTGTTAAATGCCCCCGGACCTTTTCAGATTATTGATTTACCATTTGCGGAGGCATATTATCTTTTGGCAGAAATCCTCTTTGCTATGGGCGATGAAATTCAAGCCGTCAATTTTCTTGGTCTAGCCAATAATTGGAATCCGGTTTCGGTTCCAATTCTTATGCGGATTAGCGAGTTTTTTAAAGAGAAAAAAATTGTCGACAAATTAATGATGGTCGGGAAGTTTGCTACTTCAATTGTTACCGACCTAGATATGCTAGGAGTTATTATTCGCTTCGTCGGTTATGCCTATTATCTTGATGGAAAATATCCTCAAGCGTATGCCTGCTATCATGAATCACTGCGCTACGGAAAAGCCGGAAAAGGGGTCAGTGCAGAAATTGATGCCATATTGGCGGCGATGGATAAAACGGAAGTTTATACACCCAAGAAGAAAGAAATCAAAGATTTGTTTTTGGGCGATAAATTCTTTCCTGGTCCCAGTTCAATGGCTTTTGATGCATTGAAGAATACCATAAGGCGTTTATTTGATGAAACGGAGTATTCTTTAGTAATTGATTATGCCGATGAGTTTCTAAAAACAAAATCTGATGCGATGGTGCTAAAACTTAGACGGTTAGCATTAGAACATTTGGCATGAGGTATTGAAATGAAAGAACCAACATTTGAGTCACAGGAAGATTATCTAGAGTACATTTTAATTATTCAGGAACGGCAACCATTTGTTCGCTCAATTGACATTGTAAATGAAACGGGATATTCAAAGCCTTCAATTTCGCGAGCAGTTCATCTTTTGGAAAGTCAAGGATTGATTGTCATTAATAGTGATGGACATATTATTCTTACTGAAAATGGAAATGAAAAAGCTCAACATATCTATGAACGCCATAAGATTTTAACCCAGTACTTTATCGGGTTAGGCGTGAGCGCTAAACAAGCAAGAATGGATGCTTGCCGCGTGGAGCATGTTATTAGTGAAGAGACTTTTCAAGCGATTAAAGAAAAATTAAATTAGAGTTATAAATCTTGTAAAACGGTTACATTAATCAAAAAAAGTCGCATTATAAGCGACTTTTTTTAATGAAACATAGAAAACGTTTTCAGTAAGGGGTTACAAAATTGCATTATATTTTTTAGCGATTATAGTATAGGTGTTCGCAAAGGAACAAGGAGGTAATGAACATGAAAAACAAAAAAGAAAATCTTGGATATTCAGCCTCGCACGACAGCTACAGTGATCTTCTAAAATCGATCAAAGCGATGAAGATTTCCCGCTATGATGACGGCGAGAGCTTTGTTTCCGAAAACATTGATGGTCAAGTTTATTTATCAAACGGCCGTTAATCAAGGCAAAGCAATGATGGTCTCTTCTTAAAAGAGCCCAAACTGAATATGATGGGGAGATTAGCTTCTCCCTTTTTTATTTGCTAAATGTTATGATGTAAATGCCATGGAAATTATAAATGAAAAACAAATTGCAAAGGTCATAGGATACTTGCCAGAATCAGTGAAAAACAAGCACCTTCTTGCCGCTGCTAGAGCAATGACTTTTTGGGGAATAGAATTCTTCTATAATGATAATTACGATATAAAATATTTAGACAGGTATTTATTTTTCCACCCGGCGCTGGAAAATTATTGGCTTCTTCTTTCTTGTCCTGGCAGTGCGGGCAATTACTTTTCTAGCGATGGTTTTCTTTTATATGCCATTCAATCATTTGCGATTACTTCGGCGTTAAACTTGGGTCAGGATGCCCTGTATAGTACTCAAACAATTAACAAACTTAAAAACTTAATAAAATCGGTTTCCAAACTTCATAAGCAACTATTCATAGGCACCTTTTGGTATGTTTTTCTTATAAAATTATTTGAAAGTTCTAACCCAATTAAAAATGTTAAAACACGTAATAAAATAATTACTTCAACCATTAAAAGCACTATTGAAATTATTAAAAATGATGTGAATGTGAATCTTTTAAAGCGTGAGATTGCTTGGAGTGACGGAAATTATCAATCATCGCGCTGCAATTATTTGCATGTTGCTAGTATGAATTATAGTTTATCAATTGTTGAGCAAGTGTTAGATGCTTTTGTTAAATTTGATTTTAAAAGTAAAAATGAAATGATCTTTTCTTCCCCCTTTACTCAATTTGTTGAAAGCATTTTTCAACAAGAGATGGGTTTTGAAACCAACTTTGAAAGCGAGAGTTATCATAAAATTGCATATCGATTAAGCATGGATATTTTTAATAATTATCCTCAACTCGTAGCCAATTATTCACAAGACAAACTTTCCGATAAGGATTTATTTATTGCCGAATATCAGCGAAAAAAGTTTTTATTTCGACTAAAAAAGATTATTTTTTGACTTTTTCTCATTAGTAATTGTTTCTACAAGCAAAATAAAAGCGTTTTCAGAAAGCGTAATTTGAAATTTGAAAAAATTTGCAAACGTTTTTGTTGACTATAAAAAAAACTGTGCTATTATATAACATCCGCTGAGGTACTATCCCCTTAACGGAACATGAATTAATTCATGATATGAGAAGAAGGAGGTCGATATATTTATGAAAAAAGTTGCAAAAGTTTTTAGCGCTATTTTAAGTGGTCTTGCTGCGGTTTCGGTCGCATCAGTTGCTGATAAGATTATGAACGTCGATATTTTATCAGGACGTTCAGTTCGGTAAATTAGTTTATTTCTTGGGTAATGATAGTTATACCCATGAACCCCATTAAAAATTCACCCAGCTTTGCTGGGTTTTTTTATTGCTTATTGATAATCGTTAAAAAGTAGGTTAAATTGTTAAGTAGAATAAGTGCGAGGAAGATAATATGGAAGCAAAAAAACGCTCAAAGTTTTTTCAATCTCTCGGCTGGCTTTCGATTATAAGCGCGATGCTTGTTACTAGCGCTTCTTTATTAAATAGAAATAATCAGATGGTTAAAGCTGAAACTTCGGATGTTTTAACACCCGAGGAATATGAGGATAGTTTAATTACCGCTACTTGGGTTCAATCTAATCATCTTTATCTGCATTATCTGCGTGAAGATATGGTAACAATCAACGATTGGGGAATTTGGGCGTGGAATGAAAAACCAGATGACACCGATGGCGATTTGTATTCTAATTGGTTTCGCTTTGATCAAACTGGGGCAATTATGGATATTAGTCTTTTGTCATCTAAAATGAGCAGTGTAAAAGATCTAGGGTTCTTAATTGTTTTAAAAAGTTCAATGTCAAAATCAAGCGGAATGTGGACGAGTGATTCAGGTGGTGATGTCATTGTCGAAAATGTAAGAGACTATACTCGAAGCAATGGAGCGATTCATATTTTTGTAACCCAAGGAAAGTCAATGAACCCTGAATTTGTTTATCAGGGAAGCAAAGTGGAAGATCCTTATGCCAATGATGATGGAAGTTACTATTCACGCGATGATGTTAACAGCAATGTTTCTAAATACACACCGATGAAAACTTCGCAGGACTTTCAAGATAACGTTGGCGTAGGTTACGAAATAATGGTTTCCTCATTTGCGGATAGTAACGGAGATGGTTTCGGAGATATCAATGGCATAACCCAAAGATTGGACTATATTGATTCGCTTAATGTGGGTGCTATTTGGCTTACGCCCATTCAAAAAAGTGAATCTTATCATGGCTATGACACGATTGACTATTATAATATTGATTCTAAATTTGGAACGATTGAAGATTATCGAAGATTAGTTTACGAAGCGCACAAAAGGGATATTCGCGTACTCATGGATCTAGTCGTAAATCATACTTCGCTCAATCACTACTGGTTTAAAAAATCAGCGATGCTTATGACGGGAAAAGATATCGACAGCAATGATATTGACTATCGAAATTTTTACCATTGGAAGTATTCAACAAGTGCCCTTTCCACGCCGTGGTATCGATATGGCACGACTAACTATTACTACTATGCAAAATTCGCTAGTTCAATGCCGGAATTAAACTATGATTATCAAGGAACAAGGAATGCCATAATTGATGTCGCAAAATATTGGTTGGGTTTTGGCATTGATGGGTTCCGTATCGACGCAGTTAAACATGTTTATATGAAAGATGAAGTTAGTTCCAATAGCAGTGACGTAGTCAGTGATTATGATACGGCTAATGATGTTGATTATAGTACTGATCGCGGAAAGAATATCAATTTCTTTTTAGAATTTTCTGCCCGCATCAAAAACCTATATCCTAATACCTTCATTGTTGGAGAAAACTTCGATGGTTGGGATCAAAGAATTGCACCATACTATCAAGGTATGGATAGTCAATTTGATTTTGCTGCTTATTATCACAATATCTATAATACCTTCTACGATAGCGGAGAAAACACAGCGGCTGTGGAGGCAAATACTGTTATTAAATCAAAATTAAATTTGTTCAACTCCGCCCGGCAAAATGGATCAGCCATCAACAGTCCATTTACTTCAAATCACGATGTGGAACGAATGATCAATCATGTCAATAATTCACTCGTTGGCAGTGGAAGTAGCATTGTGGAAAACAGTATTCCTATTTCCGGTAGCAATTATGAAATTGCCAATAGAAAAGCTCGGGCGTACCTGGCCTCACAGATTTTGATGCCGGGAGTTTCGTGGATTTTTTACGGAGATGAAATTGGCCTCAGCGGCAATAAAATGGCTAATGATGGAATTAATTCTCCCGAACGAGCCACAGGTACGGACTGGAATTTAGATCGTTGGTATCGGCAACCGATGAAATGGTCGGATACAGATTTTTCATCGACCACGGATTACGCTTTTACTGGTTATAAGGTTGAATGGGATGATTATAATCGTAACCTACTATCGTCAGTAGCCGAGCAAGAAAACGATGGTAATTCACTATTAACTTATGTAAAAGAACTAACAAGTTTTAAGACCAATCCAGCATATCAACCGATAATTTTAAAAGGAACCTATAATGGACTAGGGCTTGTGAGCAATAAGGTCATGGCCTATTCTCTTTCCTATCAAGGGGAAACACTTTATTTTTACATTAATTTTGGTAGTAGTAGTGTCAGTTTAAATGTAAATAAAGATATTGTTTTTAGCAATAATTTAACCGGTAACAATCTTGGAAGTTACGGCGTAACGGTAATGAAGTGAGGTATTTAATATGAAAAAAACTAAGTTATACATTATTACTTTTGCTTCCGTTGCTTTAATTTTATCGGGATGTGGGAAAAAAGGCGATTCCTCATCTATTTCAAGCGGCACTTCTGATTCATTCAATACTTCACTTTCTTCAAGCGAAACGACCAGTTCATCCGTTAGCGATAGCAATCCAACTTCAATTACATTGAGCAACTCATCCATTGAAAGTGTTATGACAACGATTTACTTGAATTTAACCCGTTATGGACTTTTCAATGGGCAACATGGAACAGATATCGCCGCCAAAAATCTCGAATTTGGATATGAATATACAGCTTTAAGTGGTTCACTTCTCCCGGGATCAGAACTTATTAGTCATGAACTAGGCGCGGAATTTTCTGGCTGGGTATATCAGTCTTCATCCGGGGGATTAATTAAATTTGACAAGATGCCGGCAGCGGAAGGCATTGTTCTTCAGGCATGGTTTAAGGATAATGATTCATCATCGAGTTCTGAAGACTTGAGTTCGGATTCATCTAGTTATGAATCTTCAAGCGAAGAAACCAACTCCGGTCTTTACTTAGATCTATCTAGTGACGAAAAGGCGTTTTTAGTGGAAAGCTACTCGACCACTTTTCAAACTACAGAATGGATAACCGAAGTAAATGTCGAACAAGATACATATTTTTCAATAAAGTCTCTGGGCGATAAATTTGGCATTGGCGATGATACTTATCCAAGTTACGCTGCTGGTTACAAAGAGAATAATGTTTTACGTGTCGGTTATACTTTAGACGCGGATGCCTCTAGCGGACTCTATACGGCGGATATTTTAGCTCCCCTTACCAGCCCAGATGATTCGGGAAGCACAGATACGGGCGCTACTTATTTAAAATATATAAATAATAAAGAACCGCAAGGTCTTACGTTTAAAAAAAGTGGGACATTTGCCATTTACTTGCGTTTTTACAATGATTATTCATGGGTATCCATTTGGGCACAGGAAAAATAGCACTCTTGCTTGACAAGTGCTAAAGAGTGCTTATAATGTATTTAGCACTTGTGTATATTGAGTGCTAAATGAGGTGATGAATATGGAAGGTTTTCCAGATTATAGCAAAGACCCAGAAGTATTGACTAAATTTGGTCGTTTGATAACGGATGAAGTAAAAAAGAATAAGACTGATCCTGTAATTGGTCGTGATGACGAAATAAGACGAATAATTGAGATTTTGGCGCGAAAAACAAAAAACAACGTCATTCTTTTAGGTGAGCCTGGAGTTGGCAAAACAGCAATTATTGAGGGTTTAGCCCAAAGAATTATAAAGGGTGATGTTCCTGTTTCATTAAAGGATAAAGAAATTTATGAACTGGATATTGGAGCACTTTTAGCTGGGGCCAAATATCGGGGTGAATTTGAAGAACGGCTGAAAGCAATTTTGAACAAGGTTAAAGCCAGCGAACATAAAATTATTATGTTTATTGATGAAATTCATTTGATTGTAGGAGCGGGACGAACCGATGGAGCCATGGACGCATCCAATATGCTTAAGCCTATGCTTGCTCGGGGAGAATTATCTTGTATAGGTGCGACAACCTTAAATGAATATCGGCAATATATCGAAAAAGATCGCGCGCTTGAACGGCGTTTTCAGACGGTTATGGTCGAAGAGCCAACAGTCGAAGATACAATTTCCATTTTAAGGGGGTTAAAAGAAAGATATGAAACCCACCATGGAGTTAAGATTACCGACGCGGCCCTCGTGGCGGCGGCGACGCTTTCTGATCGCTATATTACCGATCGGTTTTTGCCGGATAAAGCTTTAGACTTAGTCGATGAGGCCTGCGCGGCGATTCGAGTGGAAATTGAATCAATGCCCGCCGAACTAGATGAGATAACGCGGAAAGTGCGGCAACTTGAAATTGAAAAAGTGGCGTTGAGTAAAGAAAAAGATGATGCAAGCAAAGATCGTTTAATCAAGTTAGAAGATGAGTTAAAATCCGCCAAACAGAACGAGGAAACGCTCACTCAGCAATGGGAAAATGAGAAAGCGGAAATTAACGAAGCGAAGAAAATTAAGCAGGACATTGATAAGGCCCGCTTTGATTTGCAATCAGCCTACAATGCGGGTGATTATAAACTAGCTAGCGAACTTCAATATAAGAAAATTCCCGAGTTGGAAAAACGCTTAGCCGATAAAGAGAAAAAGGATAATGTTGATAAGATTCTTAGTGAAATTGTGACTGAAGATGACATCGCCAAAATTATCGCACGCGGAACGCATATCCCCGTGAGTAAAATTATGGAGGGAGAAAAAGAAAAGGTTCTCCATCTAGAAGATCACCTTCGGAAGAGAGTTATTGGACAGGATGAGGCAATTCGTTTAGTCAGTGACGCTATTATGCGCCAACGGGCAGGAATAGCCAATCCTAATCGTCCGATTGGAAGTTTTCTTTTCCTCGGACCAACGGGAGTGGGAAAGACGGAGGTGGCGCGCGCTTTAGCGGAAGCACTATTTGATTCGGAGCAACACATTATTCGCATCGATATGAGCGAGTATATGGAAAAGTTTTCGGTATCACGCTTGATTGGTGCGCCGCCGGGCTACGTTGGATATGAAGAAGGCGGTCAGTTGACGGAAAAGGTTCGCCGCAATCCCTATTCAATTATTCTTTTTGATGAAATCGAAAAAGCACATCCAGAAGTATTTAACCTTCTTCTACAGATTCTTGATGATGGACGCTTAACCGATTCGCAAGGACGGACGGTCAATTTTAAGAATACGATTATTATTATGACTTCCAATCTTGGCAGTGAATTGTTTCTTAACAATCAGGCGGATAAAGTTCACGACTTGCTGTACCATGCTTTTCGACCAGAATTTCTGAATCGAATCGATGAGATTGTTTATTTCAAACCATTAAGCAAAGATGTTCAGTATAAAATTGTCGACAAAATGCTTAGCGAATTAAGTACGCAATTAAAGAATAATTATATTTCACTTGAATTCTCGACACCATTAAAGCAGCACATTTTGGAAAGTGCCTATAGTGATGAGTTTGGAGCCCGACCAATTAAACGTTTTATTCAGCGGGATATTGAAACGGCGATTGCAAAAGCAATTTTGGAAAATGAAATATCGACCAAACTAAAATATGAGATGGATTATGTTGAAAATGGTTATCAATTTGTAAGTTTAATAAACTAAAAAAAGACGATTCCGTAGTGGAATCGTCTTTTGTTTTAATCGTTGCTATGCCGATTACGCGCATCGTATTTCTTTCGCTCAACCGTATTAAGAATCAGTTTCCGCATCCGGAAACTATTTGGGGTTATTTCGACTAACTCATCGCTATTGATATAATCAAGGCAGGCTTCAATTGTCATTTTTCTTGGAGCCTTTAAAACCACGGTACTATCTTTATTGGAAGATCTTTGGTTGGTTAAGTTTTTGGTCGTAGTTACATTGACGGCTAAATCCATATCATAGCGATTCTCGCCAACAATCATTCCTTCATATACTTCAATTCCGGGTTCAATAAATAGAACACCCCGTTCTTCGATATGTTGTAAGGCGTAAGGAGTTGCCATACCAGGATCGGTAGCCACAAGTGTGCCAATACTTCTTTCGCCAATAGCATTAGTTACCACTGGGCGATATTCAAGGAAAGTGTGATTGATAACTCCATACCCTTTGGTCAGCGTCAAAAAGTTTGTCATAAATCCAAGAAGCCCTCTTGACGGAATCACGTAATTTAGACGAGTGTTATTCTCGCCCGTATCCATATTAATAAGCTCAGCCCCGCGCGAACCCATCGCTTCCATGACCGATCCCAGGTAATCATTTGGGACATCGATTTGCGTTTCTTCATAGGGCTCAGAGGTTACGCCATCAATTTCTTTAATAATAACTTTTGGCTTACTTACCTGTAACTCGTATCCTTCCCGTCGCATATTTTCAATGAGAATTGATAGATGAAGTTCACCACGGCCACTGACAATCCACGATTCGGTATTGACGATACGTTCAAAACGCAATGAAACATCACGCTGAATTTCTCGATATAATCTCTCTTCAATTTTCCGGGCGGTAAGAAGTTTTCCATCGCGTCCAGCAAAGGGAGAAGAGTTGGTTCCGAACGTCATCTGTAATGTTGGTTCATCAATGCGAAGAATAGGCAAAGGATCCGGTAGATTAAGACTATTTATGGTCTCGCCCACCATCAAATCAGGTAGGCCAGCAATGCCGATAATTTCGCCCGCTTCCGCCTCTTCAATTTCAATTCGTTTTAAGCCAAAAAAGCCATAGAGTTTTTGAATCCGAAAATTAAAGGTGGAACCATTAATCCGAACGCAAGTAACGACATCATTTAAATGCACGCGACCTTGTTGAATTCGACCGATTCCAATTCGACCGACAAATTCATTGTAATCAAGTAGAGCAGGTTGAAATTGGAAATTACCTTCCAAATTGACATCTGGAGCGGGAATTTCTTCAACAATAGTTTCAAATACGGGATCCATACCGGGCATTTGGCGCAAGGGATCAGGCGAAAAAGAGGAAGTGCCCTTTAAGGCGCTGGTATAAACAACCTTAAAATCAAGTAAGTCTTCGGGGGCACCAAGTTCAATAAATAATTCTAAGACCTCATCAACAACCTTTTCTGGGTTGGCATTAGGACGATCTATTTTATTAATAACCACAATTGGCTTAACATGGGCTTCAATGGCTTTTTTTAGAACAAAACGCGTCTGGGGCATTGTTCCTTCAAAAGCATCGACCAAAAGTAAACAGCCATCAACCATGTGCATAATACGCTCAACCTCGCCACCAAAGTCGGCATGCCCAGGAGTATCAAGAATATTAATACGATAGTCGCCGAAATTAATCGCCGTTGTTTTTGCAAGAATGGTGATTCCTCTTTCTCTTTCGATCGGATCACTATCCATCACGCGATCAGCGACCGCTTCGTTATCACGGAATGTTCCACTACAGGTTAGCAGTTGATTGACCAAGGTTGTTTTGCCATGATCTACGTGCGCAATAATTGCTATGTTTCTAATTTTGTTTTGTTTCATGACAAAGACCTCCACACAAAAATCGTTTTTTATTATATGCGCATAAAGCGCGGTAAGCAATGATTATATATTTATATATAATTAGTAATTTACTTTAGAATGATCTATTTTGGTAAACACTGGCAATCTCATCAATGATATCCGAAGCCATCATCGCGGCTTCACCGAGTTTTTTGAAAGCCAGATCGCCGGCTTTTTGATGCCAAATAACGCCACTTACCATTGCCCGCAATAAGGGAAATCCTTGAGCGACAAGACCGGCAATCATACCTGCCAAAACGTCTCCGCTCCCGGCGGTAGCCATTCCAGGGTTTCCTAAGCTGGCAATTCGAATTTCCTCAGGTGAAATTAAGGTTGTTTCATAGTTTTTTATAATGACAAAAAAATGATCATCAACAATTTTTTGAGCTTCAGAAATTACTTCATCCGTTCCAAAAAAGCGCCGCGCCTCACCCAGATGAGGGGTAATTATCAAAGGGGGATGAATATTACGATAATTCGTTAATTCATATTTCAAAAAGGCTAAACCCCCAGCATCGACAATCATCGGTATATTAGCGGAAAACAACTGATGAAAAAGTGTTTTTGACACGCCGTCGGTTTCTTTGATACCGGGTCCAAAAAGAATAGCGGTTTTATTTTTCAGCAATTCCGAATTGCTGATTTCATCATAAAAAAGAATAATTTCTTCGGGAAAAAGTTGAGTAAAATAGGCCATTTCTGATTTTCTTATCGCTACGCTAACCAATCCTGTTCCAACGCGGAAAGCCGCTTTCGCCGCTAATTGTGGAGCACCCATCATACCGGGAGAGCCACCGACGATTAAAAGGGAGCCATAGTCATATTTGTTGGTCTTGCTCTCTCGCTTTGGGGGAAAGACCAAGTCGTTAAATGAAAGTGCTTTTTCCATAATTAAATTGTATTCTTTTCATTGCTGATTTTCCATAGGGGTGAAATAATGTTGTGTATATGGGCGTTTAAGTCTAAAATACCTATATTAAGTGTTGACTGATGAAAGGAAAATATGTTCCATATTTCTTTTGATTTTTCGGGGATGGATGCCTTACAGATATTAGACCTGATAAATAGATTGCTTACCATTGCTATTGGAGCCCTTTTGGCTTACAAGACGCTTTTTATTTTTATCGGTTTTTCGAATCCAATTTTGTATTCACCGACAGTTATAAAAAAGAAATATGGAATTTTGATATCGGCTCGGAATGAATCTGCAGTCATCGGACATTTAATCGATAGTATTAAGAAACAGGATTATCCCCAAGAGTTATTAACTATCTTTGTTATCGCTGATAATTGCCAAGATAATACGGCGAATATAGCGCGTCAACTCGGAGCGGTTGTTTATGAAAGAACCTCAAAGACGGAAATTGGAAAAGGATTTGCATTATCGTTTTTAATGGATTGCATTAAACGAGATTATGGCATTTTGTCATTTGATGGCTTCTTTGTCTTTGATGCTGATAATCTGCTTGATTCTGAATATATAGATAAGATGAACGACGCCTTTGTTTCGGGAAAGGATATTATTACGTCCTATCGAAACACCAAGAACTTTGATACTAATTTTATCTCAGCAAGTTATGGGTACCATCAGTATCGCAATATTCGCTTCAATCATATTCCGCGCTCAAAATTAAATCTTTCCTGCAATATCACTGGAACTGGTTTTCTTGTGAAAAGCAGTATTTTAAAGGACGGATGGAAATGGAAACTCATTACCGAAGATATCGAATTTACTATCGATAGTGTCCTTGAAGGCTATCAAGTGGGCTATTGCCATGAAGCTATTTTTTATGATGAACAACCGCGAACTTTTAAAATGATGTTTCGGCAACGGGTTCGTTGGTCCAAGGGTTTTCTTATGGTTTTCGCTTCGCGCGGTTGGCGACTGTTGAAATCACTCTTTAAAAAAGTTTCTAGTGGTGAACGAACGAAATCATCCCAAACGCCTTTTCAACATAGTTTTACACGATACGATTTACTGATGTATATTTTTCCTTCCTCTTTGGTTTTGTTTGTCTGGGGACTTATCTATAATGGTTTATATATCGGAATCGGTCTTAATCAAGGAATTCTTCCCAATGATTATTGGCAGCATTTATTAGTTAAAAATATTTTTTCCATCGTGCAACTATACGCAATTTGCCTTATTCAGGTTATTCCAGTCGTCTTTTTAGAATGGAAGCGAATGTTGGCGCCTTGGTATCGGAAGGTGTTGTTTTTATTTACCTTTCCTTTTTTTGATTTCTTAAACTTGCCAATTACCGTCGTTGCCTTCTTTAAAAAGCCCCAATGGAAACCTATTATTCATGATGATTTAAGGTCGATAAATAACGTGAATTCCTTCTTCGCCCAGAAAAAGCGGTGTGAAAATATTCACGCGAAGACCCCATTAGCAAAAAACAAAATGGCCACGACCATCATAAAAGGGGCCGACATCGAAAAAGACTTATAAACTAGTAAGGGCTTACATCTTTTTTGGTTTTTTATTGATTTATATTTTATTTGGGTATAATGTGATTAGTGCTAAAAAATAAGAGGTATATTATGAAAAAGAACAAATTAGGTTATTTAATGGTTCTATCGTTCCTGCTAGCCGGTTGTGGAACAGGCGGAAGTTCGTCCTCAACCAGTGACACATCAACGACAAGCCCAACATCAGTTGCGAGCTCGGATGATGGTCACGTCATTCCAAGTAGCGAAGTCACTTTACTCAATCCATACCAGGATCCAGATGCCGCTGCTTATTATGCTTCAATTGATAACTTTGATTCCTTAGAAGGCGATGCCTTAAAAGCCGCACTCAATACGCGAATCAATACTGGCTTTCATGGTGTTAACTATGATCAAGCCACTACTTACATCAAGCAGATGGATCGGGTTAGCGAAGGCGGAGTCAATTATGTTCGGGGACTTTATTCACGGAACTTAATTCCGGAGAATAACCGGCAAACCAATCCTTATGATGTCAATCAGCAAGTGAACTTTTGGAATAAAGAGCACTGCTTCCCGCAGAGTAAATTGGCCGATGGAAATGACGCTTTAAAAGCTAATAACAGCGTCGTGAACCTTTCGAGCAATATCGCCAATCTTTTTTCAGAAGATAATGCGGTTAATGAAGGACGAAACAACTATTCGTTCACGGAAATTCCCGATAGTATTCACAATTACATTAAAGACTCATTTGGAAATGATACTGATTTAAAGTTTTTTACAACTGGCGTTCAGCCGACATTCCTGGCGCGGGGAGAAGTGGCCCGGGCCAATCTATATATGATTCTTAAATACCCAGAGAACTGTGGAATTAACGAGAATGGATATATCGGTGTCTTCCTAAAATGGAATTTAGAGTATCCACCGACCCTCGAGCGTGATTATGTTCGGAATTCGGTTGTTTACGATGTCCAAGGCGATCGGAACCCATTTATCGATGATAATACATTGGCTTGCAGGATTTGGGGCAACTATGACTCCACTACAAAACAAATTTGTGGAATTAACTAGTCGATATTGATGGAATAGAAGCGCACAATTGTGCGCTTTTTTCATTTCGTTTGTTTTTTCTTACTCAGTTAAGTAAAATATGGGGGATTTAGGAGAAAAGTATGCGAATTGGTTTAGTAAGTTTAGGGTGCGCCAAGAATTTGGTTGATAGTGAGATGGTTTTAGGAATGTTTAAAGCTAGTGGAGATACGATCGTAACTAATCCAGAAGAAGCGGATGTAATCGTTATTAATACCTGCGGATTCATTGATGCGAGCAAGCAAGAGAGCATCGATAACATTTTAGCCATGAGTAAATACCCGGCAAAATTGGTAGTTATCGGCTGCTTGGTAGAAAGATATTTAGATGATTTAAAACTTGAACTTCCCGAAGTTGATTTATGGATTCCCATCCGTGACTATGCTTTTTTACCTCAAAAAATAGCCAGCCTTTTTCCTAATGAAAAACGTAAAATCGTGGAATTGAGCCCTTTTCGGCGGTTACTATCCACACCTAAATATAGTGCTTACTTACGGATTAGTGAGGGATGTAACAATCGGTGCACATATTGCGCGATTCCTTTGATCCGCGGTAATTTTCGTTCGCGGCCATTTGATGAAATTATTGAGGAAGCGGCTCAATTAAATGAGGCTAAAATTAAGGAACTAGTGGTCATATCCCAAGATACGACAAACTACGGGCACGAACTAAAAGAGAAAAAGGATATAGTTGATTTATTGACGGAGATTCTTAAGTTTCCTTCTTTTAAGTACATTCGTCTTCTATATTTATACCCAGTTGAAATTACAGATCGTTTGATAGCCTTAATTCGTGATAATCCAAGAATTGTTCCCTATTTTGATCTTCCAATTCAACATAGTAGTGATCATATTCGCAAGATGATGCATCGCAAGGGGACACGAAAGGAAATAATGAATCTAATTGAAAAAATTAGATTACAGATTCCAGAGGCAATTATCCGTTCGACAATCATCGTTGGTTTTCCCGGTGAAACCGAGGAAGATTTTGCCGATTTAATCGAGTTTGTTAAAGAGATTAAATTTGATCATCTTGGGGCTTTTCCTTATTCGCGCGAAGAAGGGACTGCGGCTTATGATATGCCAGATCAAATTAGTGATGATATTAAGAAAAAGCGGTATTCAGAGTTAATGCGCGTTCAGCGCCACGTATCTTATATTAAAAATAAAGCGCAAATTGGAAAAGTAATTGAAGGAATTGTTATTGATTACGACACGAAGAAAAACCTTTATTACCTACGGGGCTCATGGAACGCTCCAGATGATATAGATGGCAAAATTACCTTTACAAGTGATTATTGTCTACGAGAAGGAAAAGTGGTAAAAGTGAAAATCACTGATGCCTATGTTTATGACCTTAATGGAGTTGAAGTCCGCTAGTTTAAACTTATTCTTTTTCAACTTGGTTAATTGATGAAATTTTATTGACAACAATTGTTTTTCTCCGTATATTATAGGGGCGCGATTAGACGCCTCCTTAGTTAAGTGGTATAACAGATCCATGGTAAGGATCCGTTGCTAGTTCGATTCTGGCAGGAGGCACCATTCAATTTAAACAGCGACAATACGTAAGGTTGTCGCTTTTTTCTTGCACTCGTCCAACACGCTTTGACATTCATTAGACCTCAATTAGCAGGTTCTAGCAAAATCGAAAATCATAGTGATTTACGTATATTTTCTAGGAAAATGAAGAAAAGAAGAAAATCAAAAAGTTCGAACCACCCAAGCCGGCAAGGTTATTCGAACTATTAATACGCACCTAATTTTGATGCAAAGAAAACACCTAGATTCCTCACGGGATCTAGGTGTTTTTTTTCGTTCTTTTAACGATTGATGTAAATACCGAAATTGCAGATGAACGTCGTCTTCCTGATCTTGTATTTGCAACTGCAAGAGAAGGAAAGTGTAGTGCGCCCCAGAAATTGGACCTATTTTAATTAACTATAAATTGTTCTGATTCATTTTTCTATAATCGACTGGGCTATAACCTCCCAGTTTTTCTTTTATGCGATAGAAATTGTAATAAGAAAT